>Ga0315285_10000083_pt1 | contig 91592 bp, 84 predicted proteins | sample YL17G09_36_MG_FD_203698 | JGI IMG/M metagenome (GOLD analysis project Ga0315285, IMG submission 203698) | Sediment microbial communities from Yellowstone Lake, YNP, Wyoming, USA - YL17G09_36 | ecosystem: Environmental > Aquatic > Freshwater > Lake > Sediment | place: USA: Wyoming | collected... | reverse complement strand
ACTGAATACGGGGTTGGAAAAAGAAAACAAAGGGTTTTGAGAGCTGGCCCTGCGTTATCGCCGCTGAATTGGAATTCGAAAGCAACTATCTGGCTCGTGTCTGGCTCAGGCCCGGTTGGACCCACTCATCAGGAATGCGCACGAACTCCTCTGGTCTGCCCATCCAGATCCTACGAGAGTTCACCAGCGCAGGCGAGTCACAGCGAAGTGCAGGATGGAGGCTTACCGTGCTCTTCGTCCGGTCGAAGCTGTCAATCCGGCAGAAATGTCGCTCAAGCGACAGATGTGGTCATCGGCAGGCTCGGTGCCAGTATTCCTTGGGGGTAAACTCCAGGCCAAAATCCCGGCGGGAGCAAACTACGATAACCTGGTTCCCTGGATGAGCATCAACCGCAATATCGATTGCCGATAGCATAAATCAAATTTATTCTTGAGGACTACCATTTTGAGGACATCTCCGGAGCCGAGAATCCATTAACTCTGCCATTCGCGACTTGCTCCACTTTCCACATACAATGGATTTATTATAAGCGCGCATTGAGTTACATTTCGAGGCAGCGGGTTGGTGTCTCTTGAGATGATTCGTGCGTTGGTGTTCGACTGGGGCGATACCGTAATGCGTATCTTCCCGGAGTATTCGGGACCCATGGCCCATTGGCCAAGAGTGGAGGGCGTGACAGGAATCGAGAACGCGCTCAGAGCGGCAAAGCCGAGCTACATTATTGCTCTCGCCTCAAACGCTTCCGATTCGGGATCCAGCCTCGTCAGGGACGCTCTCGAACGAGCGGGCCTTGAGATGTATTTCGACGAAGTCTTCACGGCACGAGATTTAAACGCTACGAAACCGGACTCCGCATTCTACAACGGCATCTTGCGCAAGCTGGAATTGGCGCCATACGAGGTCGTGATGGTCGGAGATCATTTCGAGACGGACATCGCTGGAGCCAAGAAGACAGGCCTTTGGACCATCTGGTACAATCCATTGGACAAGGAACCTCCAATTGGCCTTGAGGGGATGGCTGACGTAGTGATTCAGAATTACATTGACATGGAGAATGCATTGATGATGATCACCGGCAGGGCCTCGAGGACCACGCCCTAGTCAGCTGAGCGCGACGTGGATATGAATCTGATTGATCTGACGCCTTTGACCTTCCGAATCTTGCCGAGTATCTCTCGCAACCTGCCGTTGGGACCCCTCGCAATGAAGACCTCCATGCACTGTCCCTTCTCTAGGTGCAGGTGAAGCATCATCTGTATCTCCTCATACCTATGCTGCAACACGGAAAGCTCACCCCTCGGCCCTATTTCGTCGTAAATCATCGTTATGACGATCTGATTCTCACCTTCGGTGCTGTTCCACTCAGCCTCGTCAACGAAGGAGCGCATCGACTCGCGCATCGCGTCAGACCTAGACCTGAAGCCCTTCGAAGCTAGAATCTCATCGAACCTGCTCAATAGGTCGCTGGGCACGGAAATGCTCACTATCGTCATCTTCTCGCCTCGGGCCATGCGCAGTCGAGCTATTTTAGTCTTATTAATAATCCATGACATAATGAATAATAGAGCGGACTGGCCTATAGCCTGCCAAGCCTCTTCAGAATCACCTCAGGCGTGGAGACGAGAGCCTCTCGAATCTCCTCTGGCATCATTCCAGCTCCGCGCGCGACAGTGTTCGCAAACGCCATGGAGCTCAAATCGTCTGGAGAATGGGCATCGGTGTTCACTACAAGTCTCGCTTTCAGATCCTTCGCAAGGGACGCGACATGCCCGTTGGCAAGTGAGTGCCCTCGCCGGCAAGAGATCTCCAAGAAGACATCGTTCTTCGCCGCAAGCTCAACCTCGTCGATTGATATCATGCCTGGATGTGCCAATATGTCCACATCGGGATTCGAGACCGCCTTGCGGTTCGTACCTTTCTCAACTGGTTCGACTGGCGTCTCGCCATGGATTATGATCAGCTCGGCGCCCGCTTTCCGCGACTTCCTTATGGCATCATCCAAGTACTTGACCGGGACGTGAGTTAGCTCCACGCCTGGGATAGCCTCTATTCCCCAAGCGTCGGACCGCTTGCAGTCTCGAGCGAGTGCCTTTACGACTTCCTCAAGGTTTGAAAAAGAAGCGTGGTCGGTCAGAGCGATGGCTCTGTGATCCAACGCTGCCGCTCTCCTGATCAGCTCCATCGGCAGGAGCTCGCCGTCGCTCAGAATCGTGTGCATGTGGAAATCGCATCTCCTGGCTCTCATTTCCTTCTACCCTCCAGTTCAGAATATATCTCATCCATCGTTATACCTTCATCGTAGAGCAGGACCATAAGATGATACATCAGGTCTCCTGCTTCGTATACGAGTTCCTTCCTCGATTTGTCCTTTGCAGCGATCAAGACCTCCGAGCTCTCCTCTGCGATCTTCTTAAGCAGAAGATTCCGGTTCTTGAAAAGTTTGCAGGTATAGGAAGAGTCGGACGGGTTGGCTTTCCGCTCGTCGAACACCCTCCACAGTGCCGCGATTATGTCCTGCTGACGGATCGGATCCCTGGAGAAGCAAGAGTAGGTTCCTGTGTGACAGGCCACGCCGCTCTGCTCGACACGCGCAAGAACGGCGTCGCCGTCGCAATCAGTCATCAGCTCGATGCACTTTTGGACGTTCCCGGAGGTCTCTCCCTTCTTCCAGATCGCGTTCCTGGATCGGCTCCAATAGTGCATGTAGCCGGTCTTCTTCGTCAACTCAAGTGCCTCATCGTTCATGTAAGCGAGCATCAGAACGTTGTTGTTCTTGACATCCTGCACGACAACCGGAACAAGCTCCTTCTTCTCAATCACATTCCCACTCCCTTTCTGACGGGAATCCCTTCTCTCTCGAGCGCTTTCTTCACATCGGTGACCGTGTGTTGACCATAGTGGAAGATTGAGGCCGCAAGCGCCGCGTCAGCTTCACCCTTGGTCAGGACCTCCAATATGTGTTCTATCTTGCCGCAACCTCCGGAGGCGACGACCGGTACATTCACGGCGCGGACGACTTCCCGGGTCAACTCTATGTCGTATCCCATCTTCGTGCCATCGGCATCCATGCTCGTCAGGAGTATCTCGCCCGCCCCCCTCTCGCAAGCTTCCTTCGCCCATTCGATAGCATCAAGTCCGGTGGCCTTCGTGCCCGAGTAAGTGTAGACCTCCCAGCTGTCTCCCGATTTCTTGGCGTCAATCGCAATCACAATGCACTGGCTTCCGAATGCCGCGGCACATTGTGAGACCAGTGACGGATTCTTGACCGCGGCGGAATTGATCGAGGTCTTGTCCGCCCCCGCCTTCAGAGTGGCCCTCACATCAGCGAACGATCTGATCCCGCCGCCGACCGTCAATGGAATAAAGAGAGTCTCGGCTGTTTTCCGCACGGCTGTCCTGAGTGTCTCCCGGCAGACTATTGAGGCCTTCACGTCCAGGAAGACAATCTCATCGGCGCCCTGGTTCTGATACTCGACTGCGAGTGCCGGCGGATCTCCTACTTTCCGGAGATCCTTGAAGCAAACACCCTTCACAACGACTCCGTCCTTCACGTCGAGGCATGGGATGATGCGTTTCGACAACGGCATCAGGCGGTCCTCCACTTCACATTCGACTTCGTCGACATCGATGTCTTCGACTCGACCATTGCCTCTTTGAGCGCCAATCCCAGAGCCTTGAAAGTCGCCTCGATGATGTGGTGCTCGTCCTTCCCTCTGATGACGATGGTGTGAACGGTTGCCCTCAGCTCCATGGCAAACGACCTCAGAAAGTGCTCGTACATCGGACTGGGCATGTCCAGGTGAACATATGGTCTGTCTATCAGGTCGACCGTGACTTCGACTAAGGCCTCATCCATCGGAACCGTCGAGCTCGCTATTCTCTTGATCGGATTTGCGCCAATTGCCTCTCTATAGCCCCTCCCTAGGGTGATGGCAACGTCTTCAATCAGGTGGTGCTCGATATCACCTCGGGCCGTCATGCCGATATCCGTGCCAGAGTACTTCGCGAGCGTCTCGACCATGTGCCGGAGAAACTCGTCGGGGACGACGCATTTCGATTCTCCCACCCCATCAATATCCAGTCTCAACTTGACCGATGTCTCCTTCGTTTGCCTTGATATCGCAGATCTCCTCTTACAGCCCTTCGTCCTCATCTGAATTCCCTCACTGCCTTTTTGAAATCTATTCTTCCGGTGTAGATTGCCATGCCTACAACAGCGAATTGAGCGCCGATTCTCTGAAGGAGATCTAGATCACCCATTGTGGTGACGCCCCCCGAGACAATCAGTGGTTTCTTGGTGTTGTTGACCAATGCCTGAATGGGAATAGGGTCAATCCCTCTGAGTTGACCTTCGACCTCTACATTGGTGTACAGGAACCCGAAGATCGGCAGAGTCTCGAGGTCCTTGACCACGACCAGCAAATCCTTGCCCGAGCTTTCCTGCCAGCCCTTTATGACGACCTCGTTTGCGACCGAATCGACCGCCACGACTATCCCGTCCGGATACTCATCAGCCATCTTCTTGACAAACGGTCTGTCCTGGATTGCTCGTGTGCCGACGACAACGCGTTCGCAGCCAATATCGAAGAGCCTCTGAACCTTCTCCTCGTCTCTTATGCCCCCACCAACCTGGACTGGTATGGATATTGAGGCAGCAATCATCTCGACCAACGTCTCGTTGTTGCCAGTCCCGAGCGCCGAATCGAGATCTATGATGTGGATCAGTTCGGCGCCTTCGCTCTGCCATCTCTTGGCGACGCCCATGACATCGTCGATCATGACCTTCTCAGTCCCCGGTTTCCCGCCGACAAGCTGAACGCACTTTCCGCCCTTCACATCGATTGCTGGTATCACTTTCACGAAGACTCCTCCGCGATGCGCACGAAATTGCTGAGTAGCTTTAGACCCGGGCGTCCGCTCTTCTCTGGGTGGAACTGGACCCCGAGAATGGCGCCCTTCCTGACTGCGGATGCGAACCTCATGCCGTAGACTGTGTCCGCGATCGTCACGTCCTCAGCTGGCAGACATATGTAAGAATTGGCGAAGTAGAATTGAGACCCCTCAGGCACGCCCTCGAACAGTCTATCGCTCTTTGGAACAACTTCATTCCAGCCCATCTGAGGGATTCGCCCACGCCTGAACCTTCTTACGGTGCCCTTGATGACCGCGACTCCCTCTCCCTTCGATTCCTCGCTCTTCTCGAAAAGGATTTGCATGCCGAGGCATATCCCGAGGGTGGGAGTGCCATCTCTCACTTTCTTTCTAAGCCCAGGTAGCACTGGTTTCAGAACCTCCATCGCGGCACCGAACGCGCCAACACCAGGGAAGACGATGCACTCCGCCTCCAGGAGTTCCTCCGGATCTTCCACCATTTGCACATTGGCTCCTGCTCTCTCGAGCCCCTTGGAAATGCTGTGGAGGTTCCCCACGCCATAGTCCATTATCGAAATCTTCATCTTGATCCCACAGAAAGCAAGTGCTCGAGCTTCTCGAGCAAGACATCGAGCATCGGCCGTGGCCCAATCGTGATCCGAACGTGATTCTCGAGGAGCGGATACGAATTACAGTCTCGTATGGCTACCCCTTCCCCTCTCAGGGCTGAGACTAGGGCGGGGCCAGCGACCGGTGCCTTGCACAGCAGGAAGTTGCAGTCCGATGGATATACCTTGAAACCGAGTGTCATCAGCCTAGGCGCGAGGTACATTCGTTCAGCCTTGGTTCTTCCCACGGTCTCGCTGACCCAAGAACGGTTGTCGAGAGCCTTTATGGCCGCTGCCTCAGCGAACGAGTTCAAGCCGAACGGAGTCCGCACGCTCCTAAGTTCGTCGATGATTTCTTTGCGGGCGATAGCGAAGCCCACACGCAAGCCTGCCATACCATGCGCTTTCGAAAACGTTCGCAAGTCAAGGGCGTGCTCTGAGTTCATGACTTCTGGAAGCATGTTGGAGCCGGAATAATCCGCATACGCCTCATCCACAAGAACCAGTCCATATGCATCTCGAAGCACGCGCTTGACGGCTTTGGAATCGAACAGGACCGCGGTAGGGTTGTTTGGCTGGCATATAGCTGTGATCTTGGCCCTTTCCTCAAGAAGACTCTCAGCATTTAAGGAAAAGTTTGTCCGCAGCCGTTTCTCGCACACCCTCGCGAGGTGAAGGCGCCCATAGAACCTGTACATCCCGAATGTTGGCGTTGGAGTGCAGAACGCATCGCCCGGGTTGATGAAGCATTTGGATGTGATATCGAGTATCTCGTCCGAACCGTTCCCAACGATGACATCGTCCGACGACACTCCGTATTCGGAGGCGATGCGCTCTCTCAACGAGTCCGAATTCTCACTCGGATATGCCCACAACCTTGCGAAGTCGAACGACTGCGCCACCTCAAGCACAGCTGGGTTCACGCCAAACAAGTTCGCATTGTCGTTGAGGAGGACCATGTCCTTCCTGGAGATTGAGTAGGACGGCTTCATGAGCGCTTCCAGAGTCTTCCTTCGAAGTTCTCCTACGGTGGTCACATTTTCACCTTACTTGTTCGTGCGAGTGCTGCTTCTGCGTGAGCCGGAAGACCTTCCGCGCGTGCCAGGACGTCCACGACCTTGGAGAGTCTTGCCGCCCCGGTTCGGCTAATGCATTGATATGGTATAATCTTGAGGAAGTCGTAGACAGAGAGGGAAGATTTCATAGCGGCCGTCCCTTTCGTCGGAAGTATGTGGTTCGTGCCGCTGCAATAGTCCCCGAACGCAACCGAGGAATATCTCCCTATGAACACCGAACCCGCATTCTGCACTCTGTCCAGCACGGCCATCGGGTTTTTCACGTCAATAAAAAGGTGCTCAGGAGCGTAGTCGTTCGAGAACGCAATTGCCTGTGCTATCGTCTCTGTGATGATCGCGATTGCACCCTTCTTGGCTGCTCCAGATGCTATCTCGCTCCTGCTCGCCTTGGCAAGTTGGAGGCGAAGCTCATTCATTGTTCGGTCAGCGAGCAGCTTGGAGTTCGTGACCAAAAGTGCGCGCGCGAGAGGATCGTGCTCCAGTTGAGCGAGCATGTCAGCAGCGACAAGGGTGGGATCCGCGTTCTTGTCGGCGATCACTAGGACCTCGGACGGCCCTGCCAAGAAATCAATTTCGCAATCGTTCCTCACGAGCAGCTTCGCGGCAGTGACGAAGCTGCCTCCGGGACCAACGATCTTCTGCACCTTGGGAATCGACTTGGAACCATACGCCATAGCGGCGATAGAATGGGCTCCTCCGACTGGGTGAATCTCTCTGATGCCGCACAGGTCGGCAGCTGCCAGGATCTCGTCGGGCACCGTGCCGTTCCTGCCAGGCGTGCACATCGCGATTTCCTTGACACCTGCGATGCGCGCAGGGATTGACGCCATAAGGACAGTTGATACGTAGTTCGCGGTTCCACCCGGAACATAGATGCCTATGCGATCGAGGGGGACAACTCGTTGCCCCATGGTTCCGCACTCATCTCTGTACACGAAAGGTTCAAGAGTCTGTCTCGAGTGGAATGACTCTATCCTCCGCTTGCTCGTTGTCAGTGCCCTGATGGTTTCTCTCGACACGCTTTTCCGCGAAGATCGAATCTTGTCTCTGGACACAGTCAGCGGACCTCCTCGGAATCCGTCGAGTCTCTTCGCGAACTTGACAACTGACGCATCGCCTCTTGACCTCACCTCGTCGATAATCGGCCCTGCAATCGCGGCTGCCCGAATGAGATCGACGCCCCTTCGAGACATGATCCCATTGACCGCCCCTACGCTCATCTTGCGTAGCTCGTAGGTCAGCATCTCAGAGTACCATCCTCTCAATGGGCATGACCAGTATGCCAGTCGCGCCTATGCTCTTGAGCATGGTAATGACGCCGTTGATTTCGTCCTCGTTGGTCACGGCGTGGATTGCCACCAGGTCATCCCTGCCCATGATGTTCATGATGGTTGGACCCGAAATCCCAGGCAGCAATGTGCCGAGGTTTGGCAGGCTGATCTTGGGTATATTCGCCAGGAGATACCTCTTCCTCGAAGCGTTCATCACGCTCTCCAACGCGCTCGTGAGTTCCTCGATTCTTGCACGCTTCTCAATCATCGATTTTGAATTGGCTATGAGGACTGCTCGCGATTCGAGGATAACCCCGATCTCCTTGAGGTGGTTCAACTTCAGAGTTGAACCTGTCTCAGTCAGATCTGTAATCACATCCGCGAGACCCACCTGGGGAGCGACCTCCGTGGCGCCTGTAACCTCGGCTATTCTCACCGACTTTCCGAGACCCTCGAAGTACGTCCTGGTCAGATTTGGAAAACATGTGGCGACCGTGGAGCCTCCCTCGATCTGTTCTGGAGTCTCGAGCGCAGAATCCTCGGACACTGCGACAACTAGTCTGCATCTCCCGAAGTCGAACTGCATCAAGTTCTCTACGTCCATTCCCGTCTCCATCACAAGATCTAGCCCGGTGATTCCCAGGTCGGCCGCGCCCATCTCCACGAATTCGGGAATGTCCTGGGCTCTGGCAAGGAGCACCTCGTATCTTCCCTTGCCAAACTCGGCCAGCAACGTGCGGTTGCTGGAATCCGGCATTGGAAATCCGATTTTGTTCATCAGTCTGATGGCGCTTTGGTTCAACCTGCCCTTGTTTGGAAGGGCGATCCTCACTGTCGTCATCCAACTACCTCCAAGAACCCCGTGGCGCCGGCTGTACCGCGGACGATGGCGGCGCCTGATCCAAAGGCTCTCACAAGAATCTCTTTGGCGCACTGGCTGGTTCGGGTGTATCTACCCGTGAAGGCAATCAAACACGACTTCGTCCTTTGCCATGTCCATGCGCCTCGAGCATGCGCGGGAAGATCTGTGCCATATATATCGCTATCGGTTCTTCGGCCAGCATGATTGGCGAAGCTTGTACATCGGCCTATTGACTTCGGCCCTTGTGTTGTGTCGACAACACAGCAAATGGGCGCACACCATGCCGCAATAGCTTGATATGCGATGACTCGTTTCTGTATTCAGGGTAGGATTCAGTAGAGGAACTGGTGTTTCTCCAGCAAACCGGTGGACAGATGATGGATGAACAACGGAGCGGGCGCCGAGCAGACGACCTGAGAAACGCAGCAATCGAGAGCATACTCGAAGTGACCTCGGATTTTCAGTACGTCGAGAACGTGGATCTCCTTCTCCAGAAGATATGCAAGACGGTATCAGAGACTTTCGGTCTTGCGAAATGCACGATAGGAATCAGGGAGAAGGACACGGGCCTCTTCGCCATCAGAGCCGCATACGGTTTCGAACCTGAGAGAGAGACGGAGATCAGGAAAGTGAAGTACACACTCGACAGGATGATGAAAGACCTAAAACCGGAATCCAATGTCAGCACGAACACCTACTACATCCCGGCAGAGAACTGGGAACCCGATGATGAAGACATGGTATTCATTGCACATCCGGAGAGGCTCGACAGAGCGAGAAGGTTTCCGGACGAATGGGCAGAATCGGACTACATTGACCTCCTGATGAAGGCCAGAGATGGCAGCCTTCTAGGGTACCTCGAGATTGATGAACCCGATGACCACAAGGTCCCTTCTGATGAGAAGCTGAGGGCGATCGAGATATTCTCTGATCTTGCAGCCATCGCTATACAGAACGCCGAGCTCTACGAGGATCTCGCAAACGACAGGAAGAAAATCGAGCTCCTGATAGATCTCATCGGACACGACGTCAACAACTACGCGCAGGCTGTGAGCGGGTTTGTCGAGCTGGCGATGGCCAGGAAGGGCGTCCCAGAACCGTCGAGGAAGAGCCTCGCGAAGGCATTGGACCAGGTCTGGAACCTGAACAAGCTCATCAATAATGTCAAACTGTTTGCGAAGGTTGAGATCGCGACCGGCAAGGACCTCAAGCCGATGGATATAGTCGCTGTTGCGAGGGAAGCGTTCGCAGCGGCCGAGTCATTTAGTCCGAGCAAGCAATCGAAGCTGAATTTGCTGAACGATGATGGAACGCCCCGAACAAGCATGATGAACGACCTCGCGAAAGACGTCTTCCTGAACCTTTTCACCAACTCGATCAAATTCGATATGCACGAGATAGCGGAGATCGATGTGGAGATAACGGAGCAGCGAGAGGACAAGAGGATGATGTGGTGCGTTTCTGTCGCAGACCGGGGACCTGGCGTCGATGACGCACTTAAGCCGATCATATTCGATCGATTCACCCAGGCTTCGAGTTCTGAAGGCGGTAGCAGCGGGCTAGGACTGCACATCGCCCAGACCATTGTGAACTCCTACAAGGGGAGAATCTGGGTCGAGGACAGAGTGCCAGGCGACCGCTCGCGGGGCAGTGTCTTCAAAGTCTTGCTGCCAAAGGCACCTGAAAAGGCCTAGGTCGGTGCAAGGGCGCCGAGGGTCAGAACCAGGACCGAGACGGCGATGCACAGCGCTATGACCAACCACGGGTTGACCTTGAGTGCCTTGTCGTCCTCGGAGTCGAAGTATCTGATGAGACCTGCTGCTGAGTGGAATCCTTCGCCTTTCTTGTTCTTCGCCATGGGTCTCGGAGGACCTATCAGGCGATTCCATATTTAAATGTTTACGGCAGGCGATAACACTTCCAGATGCATGAATCCAGGGTGGTCGACATAGTAGGCTTTGCACATCAATTCCTCATGGGAGCGTTTTGCACATTAATTCGTCCTCCGCCAGAGCCTCGAAATCGATCTTGATTCCAGATTCGAACATCTCTTGGATAAGTACGCAGACGTTGTGCACCAACGCCTTGCAGAGTACCTCGTTGATTTGGGCGATGTCGTTCTTCGACCGTAGATGCAAGCCCTGCTTCCGCTTCATCATGCTGAATACGGACTCAACATTGGATCTAAGGTGATAGTGTGACAGGAAATCCTCTCTGTGATCTCTGAAGTACTGGAACATAGTCCTCCAAATCCCGGCGGTCTTGGATTTGATTGTTGAATTCTTCTTGAAAGCGATGTATGGTACTGCACCATGCTCGCTTACAATCGTCATAGCTTCCCGTGAGCAATACCCTTTGTCCGCCGAGACTTCCTTCATCTGAAAACGTTTCGATGTACTCTCAACGAGCTTGGAAAACATGGTCATATCGTGGGCGCTTCCATCCGTGACCTCGATGCTGCAGATGACATTGGTCCGGACACCAGTCATGACATGCGCTTTCTTCCATTGTCTCCTCTCTTCAGACCCTTGAGTCAGTCCGTACCAGCGACTGTATACAGAGGTTGAGAACCCTGTCGAGTCGACTGCAAACTTGTCCTCGAGCTGTTTCAGGGGGATTGCCGAGAACTCAATGAGTCTGATGAGCATCCCGGTCAGCTTCGGGTCATTCAGATACTTTAGGATCGTGTTGAAGTGAGGTGTGTGACCTATGTACTCGAGCTGTTGCGCCATCTTCAGGTCGGATACAGCCCTCCTCGATGAGAAGGTGAGGTAGATCTTGAGGCAGCATGCGAAGATCATCTCGCCAAAGTCCGCAGGAGGCCTTCCTGCTCCTGTCCTTTCCTGCACAGGCACCTGTGCAGTCAATTCGCCAAGGAGTTGAAGAAAGAGCAGCTTCTCGTTCGTCTGCGCCTCGTTATAGGCAGGCCAATCCTGTGGATACGAAGTCTTCGGCAATTGGGCATCTATCATGTCATCTGGCGGAAGCGGGTCATGTTCCCGGAAAGCGCATTCTTCATTATTCGTGTTAGGCACCTAAGTACCATAATATACACACATATATTTAAGGAATTGGGTACCTAAAATTACTTAAACCGAAAAGGAGATTCCCGACCAATGAGGTTGCAGAAGCAGACAAGTCGACGTGTGGGTGGCAGAAGCTACGAGAAGTGGGTGATTACGCTCCCAGGGGCTATTGTGTCGAAACTCGGATGGGGTGAGGGGATCGAGCTTGACGCAGAAGCCCAGGGGGAGCTTTTGATACTCAGGAAGGAAATGGACGGTGAGGAAGTGGAGCAGCCAGAGAAGCAAAATTACGAAGAATTCAAGAAAGCGGTACATGAAGGGCTGAAGGGAGAACGAGAAGGGTTAACCTGGGGGCAACTCAGAGAGAAGCAAGGGCTGAAACAAGCACGACCATTTCACGATTGGGTTCGGGCTCTTGAGAAAGACATTGGTCTGATCAGACAGAGGAAGGGGACACAAATCTACTGGCGGTTGCCTTAGTGGAGTACTCCAAGGAGTACTGCATCTGGTATGCATAAGACGTTAATATTTGGACGTCGATACCTCTAGCATGCCTGACCATTATTCAGCATCAATAATCTCAAACCTGAGAAGCTATCGAATCACGATCCCCAAAGAAATTGTTCGGGCTAACGGGTTGAGGAAGGGTGACAGACTAGCAGTGACTTCCGAGGGTAGCAAGATAATCCTTGAACCAGAGAAGAGGCAAGAGCGCGGACCTACTGCATATTCGATAGGGTATGAGGGAAAGACACTCGAAGAATTCCTCAATTACCTTTCGACGAACAAGGTCAAGCAGCTCATAGATGTCAGGAAGAACGCTTTCAGTTTCAAGGCTGGCTTCTCCAAAAGCCCTTTGAAGGACGCCCTGAGTCGAATAGGAATGATGTACATCCACATTCCCCAGCTTGGTACAGATCAGGAGTCGAGGAAGGAATACAAAGAGACTGGCGACATAGGTAAGCTGTTTGACCTGTTCTCCAAGCGCCTTGAAGAAAATCTTGATTCGTACGAGATTCTGATGGCACTACTCAATCACAAACGATCAGCAATGATGTGCTTCGAAGATGATTATACCAAGTGCCACCGGTCGATAATTGAAAATAGGTTGAAAGGAGATAGCATCTCGGTGGTTCATCTTTGCAATGGGAGACAAAGAGAGTTCTTGTGACCGTGAAGGCGTATCCTGAAGTCAGCAAAGCTTACGGTGAAATCGTCTGTCTTGCAGGAATTACTGATAATGGAGAATTCATCAGATTGTATCCTGTGCCATTCGAGCTCTTCAGGGGAAAGGACCGGATAAGGAAATACACCTGGGTTGATGCCAAATGTGCAAAGGTTGATGATTATCAGCATAGGAAAGATAGTTACAAAGTCAAGACCGAATTCGGTAAGTGCATGATCAAGAAAATTGATGAGTCATTAACGGGAATAAGTGGCAAGACTCCCTGGGATCAAAGATCAAAGATCGTATTACCATTAGTTAGCTCATCACTTGAAGACCTCGAATCCAGATTTTCCCAGGACAAATCCTCCTTGGGTTTGATTAAGATTCAGGATTTGCTCGATTTCTACTCCAAGAAGCCGATTGAAGAAATTGAAATTGAAAGATCGATGCTTATCCAGAAGACTCTATTTGGTGGAAGCAGGACTCTGCTTGATAAGATACCCCACATCTTCTACTACAAGTTCCATTGTTCTCCTGACTGCACGAGGATTCATGATATTAGCATCGAGGATTGGGAAGTCTTCGAATCGTTCCGTTCATGGAGCGACATCTACCTTGAGAAGGAAATACTTTGGCAAAAACTCAGGCAGAGATACTATGAAGATTTCAAGGAGAAGAACCTTCATTTCTTCATGGGGACTCATAGCAGATGGCCTATCTGGATGATAATCGGTGCGTATTATCCTCCGAAGATCCGAGAATGAACGAATCTCGAAACAAAGGGGATGACCGTATTCGGATTGAACGAAGACAGTTGGGCACACGCGCTCTGAACGGCGGATAGCAGCTTTCAGGTACAGGGACTGAATCTGGGACCAACTTCAAGCAGAGAGAAAGAGATAAGGTTTACATGTCATATCGGTGATGTGATTAACACGAATTGGGTGCCGAATGATCAGCGTGCCGAATCCGCTCATTGGCTTCTAATCACTTCGCGCAGAACCTGGTCTTACCTCGAGAACCGCAGAGAATGGCGTTCGCCAGGAAATCCAATCCTGTTCCCGATTCTATTCATGCTGGAGACCATGCAATCATATACCTGATGGCAGAAGGGGTTCTGGGCTCTGGCAGATTAGGTGGGGCCGTCTAGCTATGTCGCCAGCACCCGACTTGTAACACGCTGGATTCAAACCCTCTTCACCACCCGGAATGTACCAGAACCCTCGTACAGTTAACATTATTACATCAGGTCTCCTTGCAGAGACTGAATGATTACACCGGCGATCGAGATACTGGGCTCCCCTGGAGTCTTCCGAACGCTTCAGTCCGTGGGCGAGCGCCCTGACTACTACTCGGCGAGGGACATAGAGGGGCTCCTCGCAACTTATGGAGCAAGCGGTACCACGGAGGAGTTCTCTAAGCTGGCGAATGCAGGGTTCTTTCTCGAGGCTTCCGCAACAGGGAGGTTCAGCCTCACCACGATGGGAAAGAAGCTTCTCTTGCTCACGGATGCGATTAATGGGAGAGACCTCTCCGAGGTGATACAGGACCTCTCTTCTTTGTTTCCTGGCGTTCGTCCCTACGAGCTGCTAACACGAAACATCACCCATCGCTTCATTCATGACCTCTACGCGCGACCCGATTTTGGGCGCGTTTACATCTGCTCTCCCTGGATCAGTCTTTCCGTTCGGCAACAGCGCTGGCTCTTGCAGGCGTTTTATGAAACGCAAAAGGCAGGAATTCCTCGCGTCGAGATTCTCGTCATCACGCGACCTATTCGGAAGATAAACGAGCAGACGAGATCCCTCAAAAAGAGCTTGGAGTGGTTGAAGAAAAATGGAGCCGAGATTGTATATAACGACCGTGTACATGCCAAGCTCTTCATTCGGGAACCCGGGCTTCGAGGCGGTCAGCTGGTCGCAGTCTTCGGATCAGAGAACCTAACAAAGTCTCGTTACATTGAACTTGGAATCCAGATTAATAACGATTCCTACCTCGTAAACAACCTCATTAGGTACTATTATGAAATATATCAGCAGAGTCAAGTGGAGGCGAGTTAATGAGCACAGCGGATGATAATATCATGAACCATTTCGGGCTCAGGCGTCGTAACTTCATACTGGATCCGCATGACGAGGCGGACAGCACTTTTTGGGCGGAACGCGCCCAACCAAATCGGACTAGAATCGTAGAGGAACTGCAAATAGATCTTGAAGCCGGATTGGCCCCGAAACGCCTCTTCTGGGGGCCGTATGGCGGAGGGAAAACTCACACGCTTGAGAATTTGACTCGATCCTTGGAGAAGATGACGGACATCTATTCTGTGTACGTTGAATCCCCAACTATGGAAAAGAAGTCAACCTTTCTCGTACTCTACAGATCCGGAATCATGAAATCCATTGGCCAGGACCTTACATTGTCCATCTTCAATAAAATTGTCGACATGAGCGTCGGCGAGGGCGGACGTAGCGAAGTCCTAGAAAAGCTGAAGCGCACAATCGGAGACGAAGAGCTTTCAATGGCTGTTCTTAGGTTCCTTGATCCCCAGTTCGACCCTCTCCTTTTTTGGTCGTGGTTTTCAGGTGCCTCGGTCCCACGAGGTCAGCTCTCGATATTGAATCAAACCAATGACCTCACGGAAGCTGAGCCTGCGTATCTCGCAACTCTTCTAGTTATTCTGGCGAGACTCTACCGTTTGACACACAATAAACTGCTCGTACTAATCCTTGATGAGCTGGAGCATTTGCAGGAAATAGGGGTCGATGGCAGCGCTACTTTTCAGACTGCCTTTATCCGTTTGACGGATCCGAATCAGAACGACTTGGGCGTCTTGATGGCCTACTCCGCAGATGTATGGGACCGTTTGCCTGATATGTTCAGAGGCCCCGTCCAGAGCAGATTGGGTACGGAGGCATACATTGAGATTCCGTCCTTGGTTCCAAAGGAGGCGGAGACCTTCATGCGGTTGATCATCCAGTATGTTCGAGATCCGAGCGCCAACGTTGCTGACCTTGCTGCCAAGGCACGTCAGGCTACGAGGGAAAAGGTAATTGATGACATTTTTCCTTTCTCGCAGGAGGCGTTTGAAAAGCTGTTGTCTCAAGTCCCATCACAGTTCTTCACTCCGCGTGAAATCATGCATCGCATGACTCGCGCTGTCTCTAGAGCCTTCATAACCAAGCGACTGATTGTCACTTCAGATATTGTTGTCTGAGGGCTCGCGATGTCCCTACCCGTGTTCACGTTCCGGCTCGATCATGGATATGATTTCGGTGTGCGGCTCAGAGGCCCAGAGTTCGAACGCGAGAATATGCTAGTCGGCGGTCTTAGCGGATCCCGGCAGACTGCAGCAATCTTCCTTGGGCGTCTCGCGGAATACCAGCACACTACGAAGAACATGTGGCTCGACACAGAGGGCGCTCATGCTATTTACGTCGCTGGCAAGCGCCGAAGCGGCAAGACGTTCACACTGGGAGTCATTGTCGAAGGGTTAATATCGAAGTCTTGGATGAGACAGAACGGGGAGGACCAGGCGGTTCTGGTACTTGACACAATGAATATCTTCGAGTCCATGAGCTACTCCGTCTATGAGGGCACACCGGAGGACTCACAGCTAAGAAAGGAAGCCGAGAGGTGGCAGCTACCTAACGAGCGCGTCCCACTCCGCATCTTCTATCCCGGAGGGACGAATCCGCCGAAATTGAAAGACGCTCGTCAACTTTCCATTCGCGCTTCGGATATGACGGGCGAAGACTGGGCTGCCCTATTTGGTTGCGACACCTTCAGCGACCCGATTGGGCAACTAATCGCCGATGTGTATGAAAAGGTCGCGATCGAAGGATATACGACTACATCGTCAGGGCACGTTGCCCCAAAACCCAATTATACTATAGACGACCTCAGCGCTTGCCTTGAAAATGGAGATCACATTGCACGCTTCGAATCAAGAACGGTTGAGGCAGTGAGGCGCAGGCTTTCATCACTCCGACGTCTCACCATCTTCTCGGAATCGGGCTTTGACGTTCGTGAACTGTTCGTTCGGGGCACCGTCAGCATCCTCCTTCTCCGCGATCTGGATACCCAACTGCGAGGCCTCATCATCGGCCTGATCGTAAAGAAAATCATGGAGCAAAGGTCTCTTTCGGACCGCTACGAGAGGCTTGCGAGGATTGCGGCAGCTCGGCTTTCAACCGCGAAGAAGTCAGATGTAGAGGGAGCATCAGCGATTGAGCGGGAAAAGAACGAATTCGAGGAGATGGCCTCGAGAGGGCTGCCACGAGGCTGGATTATAATAGATGAGGCTCAGAATTACATGCCTGCGAGAGGAATCGTAGCGTCGAAGGAGCCTCTAAAGCGCTATGTTAACGAAGGCCGCAACCTTGGCCTATCAATTGTCGTCGCAACCCAGGCACCCTCTGGGTTGGATGCTTCGATAAGGCGTAATGTAGATGTTCTCATCATCCATTCCATCAGCATGCGCGACGATGTGGAAGCAGTCGAAGGGATGATCAATACCTCGATTCCAGAATCCGTCATTATCGAACGAGAACGTTTTGACACAAGAGTTCTGGAACAGACCGCGAGGTCGTTGCCCGCAGGATATGCAATCGTATCAAGCGACCAACTGAGCAGGATCTGCGTAGTGAAAATTCGCCCGAGGATGACGACGCATGGCGGAATTGAGTATTGAGCGGCCGCGTCTAATGTTGACGACGCATAAGCTCGTCTCGCATCCCGGGATATTCTCAGTCCTCATTACGAGATGTACTAGTGCCACTGAATCCGCACGGCGGGAGAGAATCCGGGACCGGCTGGTGAGGGAGTTGGAAGTCCCGCCGGTGCAGTTCAATGAGAAGTTCAATGTGACGGCCGCCGGATTTGCAGTCAGCAATGCCATTAACGACCTTCACCTGCTAGCCAAAAGCGGCGCGTGGTCCTGGCACGGGAGAATCGTTGATCAACTTGTCCCTCCAGAACACCGGTCGTCGGTCGATGCACTCTTTGACTTGACGCCACTGGAGCGCATTCACTACCTCCTCTCATACCTTGAGGCGGATGGCGCAGCCATAGTCAAGTATGCTGACATCCTTTTGCGGGAGAGAGAAGTCACTGCATCCGCTCTCGGGAAAAGGGCCTCTGAGATAATTAAGTCAATCATTGAGGAATACCTGTCAATAGGTCTCATGCCGAAGGAGCAGAGGAAGTGGAAGAATCACTTAGAGAATCTGCGATCCAAGGACTACGATGCGGCCACCGAGCTACATAAGGTCTTACCGCATGTTCTGCCGCTAGTTCACTTCGGCTTTCTTCGAGCTGAGGGCGACATGACATCGGGTTATCGATTCTACGTTGACTCCCATCAGGCGATGAACCCTCTGCGTGAGATCTTGAATCACTTCTCCGATTTGCGGAAACTGGAGAACTCTATCATGATGAGCGAGGAGTACTTTTTGGTGATACCTCCCCTTGTTCTATCGGATGTTCGTTTCGCGAGTCCGGGCACAGAGACGGTCATAAATGAGATATTGACATCGTATGAGAATCTCCGCGATACCACTACTGGGTTGGCGAACCTTGCCGCACTCGCTCGTTTCGTCTATTTGAGATTGCTTGGCAAAGGATTCCTTGTCCGTCCACAAGGAATCAGGCAGAAGATCGAAGACCTTCATCGAGATAATCCTTCAACGATTCGCTATCACGTAGATGGTAGAGGAGAACTCAGATTCGTCGTGATCGACATCAATAATGCGCGCCTACAGCAACGATCCCCCGATGCGAAGCATCTCACTTAGGTGGTTGAGGTGGAACGCGTCCGGGTCAACCGGATGCACGGAGATCAACGAGGTCCCCGAGTCCTGACCTGTTCCTCGCGAAGAACGTATGGGGGAGCTTTCCGATCGGCAACTTGAACCTCCGGATCGCGGTTCCGTGAACATCCAGGCGAGAGATCGTACCAAGCACGATCGTTGCTCCTGCCGAATCGAAGTATCCGACTTGAATGCCCATCAAAGGAGAATTTCCCGCATTCTCAATCTTAGCAATCAAAGCCCCTGACTTCGTTTCAATGCCCATCCGAAGCCCGCAGACTCTCGGCCGCTGACCCCAGCCCAGAGTGACGATTAGGTTTGGCAAAAGGGAACCAACATAACGAGCTGGGTCGGCCGAGGCAAGCACAGCCGTTGCCCCGTATCGCATTGTTGAGCGTCTAAGCCCCCTCGCTACGATCGCCGCCGTGAGGGGATCTAGAGAAGATGCAAATTCATCAGCAAGCCAAACTCGTTTTCCAGAATCAATAAGTCTAGCAACTGCAAATCGATATAGTTGTCCATCAGAAAGCTGACCAGGGCGACGCATGTAAAGGTGAGCTTCGGTGAGTCCGACTGTGTTCAGAAGCCAGATAGCGTCCTTCGTTGAGCTACCAACTTCGTCCACTAGAGGCTTGGACGCATGGTCGAGCGATAAAACGGAGGTATTCCGCGAATCAATACCTTTGAGTCGCCCACGCACATGAATCATCGGTGAAGAGTTGAGTCTGCCACGCTTGAGCAACTCAAGCAGGATAGTCTTGCCTGCTCCACTTGCGCCCGTGACCAAGACGACGTCTCTCTCGCAGACTTTCAAATCGAGGTCACGAAACATCGGTACGAACCCCTGTGGTCTGAGCCCGAAGACGTCGCTGACTTCCCGGGACCGGCGTGTACTCGCTGGCGCTACCTTGATTGAGCAACTCACCTTCGAGAGACTCGCGAGGACTCTTCGCTTCGGTGATCGGGATTGAATCACCTCTATTTCTTGTTGCCCACGAGTCTGGGCTAGGACTCGTTTTCTGAGGGTTTTCGTCAGCGGATAGACGAGGTAGGGCTTCGACCTCTGGTTCTGAAGATAATCGTATTGATGATTGTTGGGGCGATCAATCCACTTCTTCTTGCCATCGAAGAGGGGAGTAATTGCATCACTGTAACTCTTCGTCCTTCCAGTCGGGATGAATCCAGAGGACTGAAAGAACCCATGGAAATCGCTCATCGAGGCGATGGCTTCTACTAAGATCGGCCGTGCACCGTTGACGTTCCATCTAGTCCTGGCGAACCGGATAAGATGCTTGACGATGAGAGCCCCGATTCCAATTCCTCGGAACTCAGGGTGGACAACTACGCGCGAAATTCGTGCGATTTTATTTATGAGACCCGACTGCATCTGATCCTTGAAGTTGGTCTGCAATAGCTGGAAGCGAGGAGAAACAGCGGGAAAGGCGGCGCTAAGAATACCATAACCGATGATGCCTCTCCCTTTTGATTCAACAAGAAGCGTTGCGCGCCTCCCGATTAACCTATCGCTTCCTTTACCTCTGTAATGGAACTGCTCGAGATTCCTTGCGGCGACCCAATCCCGTTCGGAGAGCTTCTCCCTAAAGATCAGCTCAAGGCGGTGCGGTGGTAGCTCGACTGCCATCGAGGATCTATATGGAGGCCATATGGGAAAGCGATCTGTCATGGCAGGAGTGGTCCTGATGATCAGCTTCGACACGCGGATTGGCGCTTCCCCAGATCCCTCGATCTCAAGCGTGTCACCTATCTTCACGTAGGCATAAGGATGAATCCTGATCGTCCGCCCATTAGCGAGCCGCACGCGCAAGTAGTTGTTGCCTTTATGGATGTCTACGATTCGGGACTTGAGCACGTGACACTTCTTGCCTTTCTCCCCGCCATGCGATTTTCGTCGCTCATGCATTCCTTCTCGATCTCGAGCGGAGCGTGTCGGCCCTGTCATGATTCTTTGTCCCCCTTCTTTCTGCGAATCTCGATCACGAGGCTTGAATTGCCAATCCTCCATCTGAAAACGCCTCCCTTGCCTAGCTCAAGAGAACTGACGATGAATGCTGGCACGGTCGCTTTCAATGATTCGCTATTCTTTGTCACCAGAGACAAGACCGTTTCGTCTGCTCTTCTATTTCTGGGCATTTGCAGCTAGTATAGATCAATCTGTAGGTATATTAAACAGCCTATAGGTAGACCATTTATTGGCATATAGACCGAGACAGATAGTGTGGCAATCGGAACTATGAAAACTAACGTGTAGCACCGCTGACAGAATAGGAGACTCACAACTTGGTTTGCAGCTGCAGTTCTGTAGGTTGCTGTCGTAGGCTGGTTATGGGTTTCATGAGTATCTGGCTGTATTGGCGGAGTCTGATTGGCTATTCAAATTGTCCGACACCTTCTCGGAGATGTTCACTGTATCATACTAGATGCAACAATACTGGCTCAACGGAGGACTTATCCCTCATCAAGCATAATCCAGCCCGAGTGACGGAAGGTTGTCAATGGAGATTTCAGTAAGGAAGGTGACCAAAGGCCTGTCCCGATTCATTGGCCTGAAGCAGTCAGAAGATCCTAAAGTAGAGATTAACGAGAAGTCAGGCCCTAGGCAGGCCGTGATCGATCTTGTTTGTGCGGGGCTCATGCCTCACCACTCGGAGGTTCCTGAGGATATGATCCACCTGGTTCGGAGGGCCGAGGAGAGAGGTCGATTCAAAGTGGCAGGCTGTGTGGTCGATCTGCTGGGCATGTATGAGCCTGAGAATAACAGAGTCATTCTCTACGACCAGCTGATAAGGGAGTGCGCGCGGAAGCTCGGTTTTGACCACGCCGATCTTCGGAGAGTCGTTTTCTTTCACGAGCTCGCGCATCAAATCACCCACCGCGGACTCGATGCTAGTGGGAGGAATTGGGGGAATTTCTGTACTGCCTTTCGAGAGAGGAAGGAGTACTTTGCCCAGCTGTACGCCTACAAGTTCGCGAGACGGAAACGTTGGGGAAAGGGCACATGGAGAAGCAAATACTACTCGAGAAGTGTATGGATGCGAGGGGGACCGAGAGGGCAGAAAGACACGTGCTTATGATATACATCTCGCTTCTCGCAGTGACGCTATGTTGGCTCCAACACGGAATAGTTGACGGCCTCTCCAATGTGAAGTGTTTCAATTAGGGGCTTGGCACACAGGCATTGGCTTTACACTGGTCATTCCTCTCGCATTCTAACCGAGTATGCACTTTCATCTGCTCAGATGACGGCAGGCCCCTCACTGAAGAAGATCCATTCGCAAGGCGAACCGCCTATCTCGTTGCTGTAGAGATATTTCGATTCCACCTTTATAGCGGCTTCTTCTTAGATCTCTTAGAGCGATTTCCAGTATGATGCTATTGGCAATTCTATCTATCGCGAAAGCCGAACCGCAATTCACGAAGACTGGAGTCTGTCGAGTGAGCCTATTGAAAGACTGCGAATTGATGACCATAGACTGAGTTTGTGGGCCGAATGAAGAAAATCTGATAATCGCATCATCGGCATCGTTATCTTCGATCTCAATCTTCAGTTGGTAATCCTTCCAGAGCCACCATCCTGTCAGCACAAGGGTCACATACATCTTCGGCAGAATTGCCATTCTGTCTCTCTCTTCAACATCATGATCGTGTCTCAACCGCTCCTCCTGTACCTGTCGGATCTTGCTTGCCTCAGCTGCCGTCTGCTGCATTGTGAATGAGATTCGATCGAGCCTATTCACAACATCTCCGAGCCTATCAGCAATCTGCCCAAAGCCCGTCATGGCCGAGTCAATCTGAATTCTTGTGGAATCCTGGATTGCCTGAATATGACGCTCTGTGGAGACGTTGGTGGATCTTGCGCTCTTCAACATAATCAGAAGGGCGACAACTATGGTGAGGGAAGGGGTTGCTACCTGAACAATCAAAGAACTCTGACTACCTAGGACATACCAGATAAGCGCAATCAGTAAGAAAATAGCTCCGATGAGTGCCCAATCAACCCAGCAGAAGCTTCCGATTTTGATGAATAGTCCCCTTGATAATCCCTTCCCCTTCCCAGGTGGCTGTGAAGTCAGTTTCTCCATTTCCGATGCTGACCCTTCTTTGACCATCATCCTCGGCAGAGCATAGCTCTAGCACTCAAGATAAGGTTTTTCGAATAGAGTAGCCCTTAGAGTTCGATTTATGTGCAGAATTGCCTTTTGCACACAAACTGGCCTATATATGTGCAAAGCCGACATAGTAAAAAGCATTAAATAATGTCCAAATCAATCGACATGACCCAGTCTGGCTTGATGGGCGAGCAGCCCGACAAGACAAGTTCTGGGCATTCGCAGTCGGCATGTAATGGCGCACAGGCTCAGGAGGTTGTACAATAGCTACGGTCTTCCTTGTAGATGACGAGAAGTTCATCGTCGACCTCTACAGGGATATCTTGGAGGCGAACGGGCACACCGTCATAGGCGTCGCCTCGAACGGCGAGGAGGCCGTTAGGAAATACAGAGACATGAAGGAGAAGCCTGTGATAGTCATAATGGACCAGAGGATGCCTGTCAAAGACGGAGTTAGCGCCACGCAGGAGATCCTCAAGATAAACCCAGCCGCGACAATCTTCTTCGGCAGCGCAGACCTCCACATTGAGAAGGAGGCCAGGGCCGCAGGCGCCAAGGGGTTCTTGCTGAAACCTTTCAGGATCGAGGAGCTTTTGTCGGCGATAAAAGAGACCGTCGGCTCCAAGACCAAGAGCTAGCGAAGCCCGCGTTTTCTTGCTGGCTTCGACCGATAGATGTTGGTGAACATTGTGAATCAGAGAGAGCGAGACAATGACAACAGCCGATTAATCGGCCTACTTTTAAGTAGGCCGGTCGGAATGCAGACAGAGATACCCCACGCGAGGGATGTGTGAATGACCGAGGAAGAGAGCGACCTGAGAGCAGTTCGAAAGAACAAGCTCAAAGAGCTCAAGGCGAGAGGTCTGGACCCTTACCAGAAATACACTTACGTACGGACTCACGATTCTGCCAAGCTCAAGAAGGATTTCGCATCGGTAGGCTCCGAGCAGAGCCCTCAGGAAATCTCGACTGCCGGCAGGGTCATGGGCTTGCGACTTCATGGAAAAGCGGGGTTCGCGGACCTCCAAGACCGCGAGGGGAAAGTCCAGGTCTATTTCAAGCTCGACGAGCTGGGCAAGGAGAAGTTCGACCTCTTCAAGTCGCTCGACAGAGGAGACATAGTGGGCATCACAGGTCACCCTTTCAGGACGAAGATGGGTGAGACGACAGTGGCCATCAAGGATTTCGAAATACTCTCGAAGGCACTCGAGCCCTTCCCTGACACGTTCCACGGGTTGCAGGACGTCCAGAACAGGTACAGACGCAGGTACCTCGACCTGATCATGAACCAGGAAGTGCGTGAGAACTTCATCAAGAGGAGCAAGATGGTGGCGTTCATGCGAGACTGGCTCAACGAGAAAGGATTCCTCGAGGTGGAGACCCCAATCCTGCAGCCACTCTACGGCGGAGCACTCGCAAGACCGTTCAAGACTCACCACAACTACCTTGACATGGATCTGTATCTCAGGATAGCGACCGAGCTCTACCTCAAGAGATGCATCGTCGGAGAACTCGAGAAGGTCTACGAGATTGGGCACAATTTCAGGAACGAGGACATAGACGCTCAGCACTATCCGGAGTACACGAGCCTGGAGTTGTACGAGGCCTACGCCGACTACAATAACATCATGGACCTCACGGAATCCTTGCTCTATGACACTGCGAAGCACATGCTGGGAACCGACAAGATACCCTATGGCGACAAAGTCCTGGACTTCGCCAGGCCCTGGGCGAGGATCACCATGCACGATGCGATCCTGAAGCACCTCGGCCTGGACATAGCGAAGCTCAAGACCGTCGAGGACGCGAGGGACGCAGCCAAGAAGCTGGGCGTTAGGGACACCGAGGCGTGCAACCAGCTCGGGCTGATTGTGTTCGAGATATTCGACCAGAAAGTTCAACCATTCCTGATCAACCCGACGTTCGTCATCGACCACCCGATCGAGATATCTCCGCTCGCAAAGAGGAAGAGGGGCAATCCCGAACTCGTGGAACGGTTCGAGCTGTTCATCAACGGCTGGGAATTCGCGAACGCCTACTCGGAGCTGAACGACCCTGAGGAGCAGGAGCAACGGTTCAGGGAACAGGACAGGCTTAAGCAGGAAGGAGACGAGGAAGCGCACCCCATCGACATCGACTACGTCCAAGCGCTCGAGTGCGGCATGCCTCCGACCGGAGGCCTCGGGATAGGCATCGACAGGTTCGCGATGATACTCACGAACTCGCAGTCAATCAAAGAAGTTCTGCTGTTTCCGCACATGAAGCCGGAAGCTGTCTAGAAGGTAGAGGATGGCCAAGGACGACGATAGACCCTGGATTGAACACCTGGCTCCCGATCGGCTTGACCATCTGATAGACGCGCAGAACGAGATATTCGCGGACTACATAGTCCCGATGAAGTTGACGAAGCCATTCTTCCTGGATTTCCAGAGGTCCGTTGGGGGAGACCTTGCGAACGTTCTTGTCGCTCTCGACGGCGAGAGAATAGTCGGCTACGTCAACCCGGTGATAGACGGCCAGGAGGCTTGGATCGGGGGGGTGGGTGTACTGCCAACCCATCGCCGGAGGGGGTTGGGCCGAAATCTCATGCTTGCTGCCGAGGACCTAGCCCGCAGAAAGGGCGCACGAGAGGTTTCGCTCGAGGTGATCGAGGGTAACTATGGAGCGCAAAAACTCTACGAGGGTATGGGTTATGCATCCACCAGGAAATATCTCACCGCGGAAGGGAGACCGATTAGATTCGAGGGTTTTGGCGACCTTCCGAGCGTCGCGACCATGTCCGAGCTGCAGAAGCTTCACGAGGCGTCGTACAAGGATACATGCTGGCAGAGGAGGAAGAACCCGTCGCTCGTGCAATCCGCTCGGGGCGCCGAATGCTACAAGCTCGACGGCGGATTCGTTCTGACCCGGACTGTGGAAACGAACGGTTTCATCCCATTCCTCGGTGTCGTACCAGAGAAGAGAGGCAAGGGAATAGGGACCGCCTTGGCAAAGTTCGCACTGACAAGACTCTACAATCTCGGGGCGTTCAAGGTCGCACTCTACAACATCAATGATGACCTGCCGACCCTCCGAATGCTGGACATTTTTGACTTCAAGGTCACGATGAAGCAGCTTGAGATGAAGAAGAATCTCGAATGAGGATTACACGTCAAGAGGTTTGAGGGCTTTGGCCTGACACCAAATCGCATCAGGCAGACTTGCACTGGGCGTACTTCTCGTCGGCCTGCCACTTCTTGGTGACCCAGTCCTGGAGCTTCTTGATGTCGGCCTCGGTCATGTGCCTGAACCTGCCTTGCAGTTTCAGGTATTCCTGGACTGGCGTCATCTTCGGCTTCCTGTTGATCGTGACCTTGCCGTTCTCGCTCTCGTAAAGGGTCCACATGCCGGTTTCGACCGCGAGCTTGCATATCTCGATCGTCTTCGATGTGTCGTGCCTCCACCCGGTCGGGCAGGGCGTGTACACCTGGATGTATCTGAAGCCCTTGATCTTCTTGGCCTTCTCGAACTTGTTGATGAAGTCCTGGATGTGGCCGACAGAAGCGGTGGCGACATAGGGGACATTGTGAGCCATCATGATCTGAGGCATGTCCTTCTTGAAGTTGGCCTTCCCAGCCTTGACCTTGCCGACAGGCGTCGTAGTCGTCCACGCACCGAATGGGGTCGATCCGGACCTCTGTATGCCCGTGTTCATGTACGCCTCGTTGTCGTACATCACGTACAGAATGTCCTCGTTCCTCTCGGCAGCGCCGGACAATGCCTGGATGCCGATGTCCGCTGTGCCGCCGTCACCGGCGATGCCCAAGACCGTCGTGTTGTCCTTGCCCCTGACCTTCAGAGCGCGCTTCATGCCAGTCGCACACGCGGCCGTGTTCTCAAATGCGACATGATGATACGGTATCTTCCATGATACGAGCGGGTACGTTGCGCTGAATATCAGCAGGCAGCAAGCGGGTGTGACAGCGACCGTGTCCTTGCCCAGGACCTTGATCAGATTCCTCGCAGCGATGGCTGCTCCGCAACCAGCGCATGCAGTGTGCCCTCTAGTGAACAGTTCTTCATCAGGCATCTCCTTCAGCTTCATTGCTCGACCCCCCTGGTACCCATCCATGTGATCTCGCGCTTGACCTTGCCCGTCTTCGCGGCCTCGAGCAAGCGCTCGTACATGAATCTGATATCCGCAAGCGAAACATCCCTGCCGCCCAGGCCACCAATGAAGTTCATCGTCGGGACGGCGAGCCCGTAGGCTGCGTTCCTGAACTCTATGAATGATGGGCCCGCGACGCCGTATGACACCGCCCTGTCGAAAACGCCGACCGCCTTGACTTTCTCGGCGATCTTCCTCATCTGCGTCGTCGGGTAGGGCCTCCAGAACCTGAGCTTAATGAGGCCGACCTTCTTGCCCTCCTTGCGCATGTCGTCGACTACCTCGTGCGCGGTCGAGCTAGCCGTGCCTAGTGTTATGAGGACCACGTCCGCGTCATCGACCATGTACGGGTCGATCATGCCGCCATGGTTTCTCCCGAACTGCTTCGCGAACGCTGTGTTGACTTCCTCGATGACCTTAGGGGCCTCTCTCATGGCCTTGTCCTGGTTCCACCTGCACTCCATCATGTACTCCGGAGGAGTGAACACACCGACAACGGCAGGGTCATCGGGGTCTATGATCGGCCCCGGTGGAACGTACTTGGGCAGGAACTTGTCCGCAGCTTCCTGGTCCATGAGGTCGACTGGCTCGACCGTATGGGATAGGATGAACGCATCCAAGCCGACGGACATAGGCAGCGCGACCCTCTTGTCCTCAGCGATCTTGAACGCCTGGAGGACCATGTCCTGGACCTCCTGGTTGTTGTCGCAGAAGACCTGTATCCAGCCAGAGTCCCTCTCGGGCATGATATCGTTGTGCTCTACCCAGATGTTGATAGGAGCCGCAATCGCCCTGTTAACGACAGCCATCACGACGGGCAATCTCATCCCAGCACAGATAGGAAGTATCTCGTGCATCAGCGCAAGTCCTTGAGACGAAGTGGCAGTGAATGTGCGCACGCCCGTTGCGCTTGCAGACACGCATGTGCTCATGGCTGAGTGTTCGCTCTCCACTTCGACATATTCGCAATCCATCTCACCGTTGTTGACGAACTCGGAGATGTGCTCCACTATGAACGTCTGAGGAGTGATCGGATATGCAGCAACCGTTCTGACCCTGGCTCTCATCGAACCGTACGCCGCTGCGTAGTTTCCTGTTACGACTTTCTTGACCATCTTGTTCACCTCACCATCTTGATGGCCTCGGCGGGGCACTCGTTGGCGCATATCCCGCAGCCCTTGCAGTAGTCCATGTCAAATTCCATCATGTCGCCCTTCCGGTCAATGCAGCCCTCGGGGCAGTAGAACCAACAGAAGTTGCACATAGTGCACTTCTCCTTGTCATATTCTGGTCTGAAGACTCTCCAGCTGCCAGTCTTATTCTCCCTGAACGACCCCGGCCCGACAAGCCCAGCCTCAGTCTTCATCCGAATCGATGCAACTCCCATCGGGAGCTCTTTGACATCAGGCAGCCACTTCTTTGCAGTCTTGAGCTTCCTGTGACCTTTCGTCATGCCTACAATCGTCCGATCATAGGCGACCCTTGCTGCCTTGCCGTTGAGCTCGCCGACCTTAGCTCCAAGCCTGTCGCCGAACACTTGCATGATGCCCTTCTCGACTGACTCGATTTTGACAAGGCCGGTTGCCTTGGCAATCGCACCAAGGATCGCGGAGTTAGTAGCAGGCTGCTTCAAGACTTCCAGAGCAACCGTAGTCGCGTCGACAGTCGCGAGTTTGACATCGATGCCCACGTCGACCTCTTCCGGCTTTTTCGCGGTATTGACTATTACCATGCCGCCCTTCTTCAGCCCCTCGACGACGTTGACCGTGTCGACAAGGCCCTCGTCTAGAACAACGACGAAGTCAGGTTCGTAGACCTGAGTCTTCCTGTAGATCCTCTTGTTATCAATCCTGGTGAACGCGAGCACAGGTGCGCCCCGCCTCTCAGCTCCGAAAAACGGAAATGCGGTCGCATAGCCCCCCTCTTGGAAGGCAGCGCTCGCGAGTGCTTGAGCCGCCATGACCGCGCCTTGACCGCCCCGGCCATGGAATCGTACCTCGTACATCCTATAAGCCTCGCTGGGCCTTTGTATGGGTCGGCCAGCTTTAAGGTTTTCGAAGATACCGATATCGGTCCTGAGGAAGTGCCAGATGTCTCGAATTCCGAGAAATCTGAGAGCCATAATTGACGGTATTTCGAGGGTCGAAAAGTGAACAATGCAGAAGGGTTGAGAGAACCACTTTAGAGGGGCTACTTCGACCAAACTCATCATCCCAAACCTTTTTGGAGCAAGCAAGAGATTTGGCTACGGATGACGAAGAAGCAACCCGAGGGCGTCACGCTCAAGGTCGCCCGGGCACATCATCAGTCCGAGGTCGGCCTGGGCAGGGCTCGGGTTGACTCCATAACGAGAAAGAAACTGAATGCCGACGTCGGAGACATAATCGAGATACTCGGCAAGAAGAAAACCGCGGCCAAGATCTTTCGAGCGGCAAACGAGGACGAAGGACTCGGAGTCATCAGGATAGACGGGATGATCCGAGGGAACGCAGGCGTCTCCATCGGTGAGAAGGTGGTCGTCACCAAGGCCGAGACCCAGATAGCTCAGAAGATCATCGTCGCTCCGAAGATACCGCAAGGAAAGCGAGTAAGGTTCGGCCAAGGTGTCGAAGGACTCTTCAAGAAAGGGCTACTGAACCGAGCGGTCGTCAAGGGTGACGAGATAATCATACCCAACATCGCGCTCATGGGAGGCTTTCTACCGTTCGTTGTCGTCTCCACGACGCCTAGTGGCGTCGTTCAGGTCACAGAGGCCACAGAGCTCGCCGTCAAGACCGAACCCGTTGAGGTCACTCAGATTGAGCGGCCTTCTGCTACCTACGAAGACATTGGCGGCCTCGAGGACGAGCTCCAACGGATACGAGAGATGATCGAGCTGCCACTCAAGCATCCAGAAATTTTCGGTCGGCTTGGAATCGACCCTCCAAAGGGCGTTCTTCTCTACGGTCCCCCTGGAACGGGCAAGACCCTGATAGCTAGAGCAGTTGCAAACGAGGCGGGTGCGAACTTCTACGCCATCCAAGGGCCTGAGATAATGTCCAAGTTCTACGGCCAGAGCGAGGAACGCCTCAGAGGATTGTTCACGGAGGCTGAGAAGAACGCGCCCTCAGTCTTGTTCATAGACGAGCTTGATTCGATTGCGCCCAAGAGGGACGAAGTCCAGGGAGAAGTCGAGAGGCGAGTCGTTGCCCAGCTCCTCACGCTCATGGACGGCCTGACCGCAAGGGGGAACGTGATCGTCATCGCAGCGACGAACAGGGAGGAGGCGATCGATCCAGCGCTGAGGAGGCCCGGCAGGTTCGACAGGGAGATCGAGATAGGCGTCCCGACAGCTGCTGGAAGACAGGAGATAATGCAGATACACACGAGAGGGATGCCACTCGAAGAGAATGTCCAGATGGATCACATCGCAAAGATCACGCATGGATTCGTGGGGGCGGACCTGGCGTCGCTGGCGCGTGAGGCCGCCATGAAATGCCTGAGAAGATACCTCCCTGAGATCGACCTCGAGAAACCGATACCGGCCGAGATACTCGAGAGGATGAAGGTCACCGCTCAGGACTTCAATGACGCCCTCAAGGAGATCGAGCCGAGCGCAATGAGGGAGGTCTTCATCGAGGTCCCCCAAGTCAATTGGGCGGATGTCGGCGGCCTGGACGAGGTGAAGAAGGAACTTCACGAAGCTGTTGAACTTCCGATGGAGGACCCTGGGTCCTTCACTCGGTTGGGGATCAAACCACCGCGCGGTGTACTGCTGTTCGGCGCACCAGGAACAGGGAAGACTCTGCTCGCAAGGGCCATCGCCACCGAATCGAAGGCGAACTTCATATCGATCAAGGGCCCCGAGATAATGTCCAAGTGGGTCGGAGAGAGTGAGAAGGCCGTTCGCATGATCTTCAAGAAGGCGAAACAGGTCTCGCCCTCGATAGTCTTCCTGGACGAACTGGATGCGATAGCACCCAAGCGGGGAAGCCATTTCGATTCCGGTGCAACCGAGAGAGTCGTCAACCAACTGCTAACATCCATGGACGGGCTCGAGGACATGGAGAATGTGATGGTGATCGGGGCGACAAACAGGCCTGACATCGTGGACCCTGCGCTTCTAAGGCCAGGGAGATTCGACAAGTTGATCTTGATACCCGTGCCCGACGAGGCAAGCAGGATGAAGATCCTGCAGGTCCACACAAAGGACATGCCGCTGGAGAAAGTGGATCTTGCAGCAATCTCGAAGAAGCTTGATGGCTACGTAGGGGCTGACATAGAGAACCTGTGCAGAGAGGCTGGACTCGCTGCGTTGAGGAAAAGCAAGACTGCCGCGAAGGTCACGTCGGAGCATTTCGAGGAAGCCCTGGCATCGATGAGACCGTCTATCACACCGGACGTTGTGAGATACTACGAGAATATGTTCAAGCAGCTGAAGACCGCAATGTCTAAGAAGAGCGAGGATGATTTGGGCACAGGCTACTACAGATAGCTGGAGATGGGATGTACATGCGAAAATTCATCACCGAGCTGAAAGGAAAGACAGTGATGACCAACGACGGCCAGATTTTGGGAATGATCGAGAACTTCATCATGGATACGAAGACGGGCGCATTGCAGAACGTCCTAGTGATCCCTGCGGAAGAGGTCGAGCCACGGTTGTTCAAGACCGACGCGCAGGGAAGACTTGTGCTGCCGTTCAGCGAGATGAAGGCGGTCAGAGACGTCGTTGTCATGAACATCGCGTGAGAAGACCGGCTCGCGCCGAATGTGAGAATCGGAGTTGACCAGCTCGAGCGCTAGACGCATCACTTCTTGCCCATCTGTCCCTTCGCCTTGAGGATCCTGACTATCAGGTCTGCCCTCGTCCCGCGGGGACTCAGGCCGAGAGACTCACACATGGCCTCGAGTTCGGACTTGCGCTTCTCCCTGAGATACGCCTCTGAAACCTGGGCCAGTATCGAGCTCCCTGTCTCTTTGCTGCCCACGACCACCTCGCCCGGTGGTCTCGGCTCCTGGGGTTTCTTCTCTGCGGGTTTCTCCGTCCCGCCAGCCCTCAGGTTCATTCTTCGCGCGTTCTCCGACGCATCCTTGAACTGGGGAGCGACACGAAGCGCCTCATTGAAAGCGACAAGCGCGTCGTCATATTTGCGCATGCGCTCAAGCACTATCCCCTTGTTGTTGTACGCTTCCGGAGTCTCGCTGATCCTGAGGGACCTATCGAATGTCTGGAACGCTTCGCTGAGGAGGTCTAGCGATAGCAGGCTGAAGCCCTTGTTGGACATCGCGACCGTGGTCGGCATCATGACGGACGACTCCTCGAAACATGCGATGGACTCTCGCATTCGGTCCAGCTTGTAGAGCACGCACCCCCTGTTGTTCCAAGCAGCGTGGTTGTTTCTCTGGATCTTGATCGCCTTGTCGAACTCGCCACTGGCCTCTTCCATTTCCCCTTTCTTGAAGAGCGCTACCCCGCTGTTGTTGTAGGCCTCCGAGTAATCGAGCGGCATCGACTTCGTCTTCTCGAACGCATCCTGCGCACCGTCAGTGTCGCCCGTTCTTATCTTGACCAATCCTTTGTAGTTCTGCAACCCGGAGAGATCCTCCAACGCCAGAGCGACGTCGACATCCTCCAATGCCTGCTTGTAGTCCCTTCTTCCGAAGGCCTCTAACGAGGCGGCTGCCCGCGCCTGCCATCCGAACGATTCCTTTCTCAGGGACGCGCTGACCTTCATCACCCTCTCTGTCTCTCCCATCTGCATCAACACGGTATGCAGGTTGAATATGGCGGGCGCGAAAGAAGCGTCAGTTGCGAGGGCATGCTCAAAGGTCTTGGAGGCGGCCTCCTTCTTGCCCAGCCGGAACAGGACATTACCAGCAGCTGTCAGCAAGTGCGCATTCTCACCCTCGAGGCGCAGCGATTTCCCTAGGAAATCGAACGCCTCGTCGAGCCTGCCGAATAGTAGGAGAAGCTCCGCCCTGTCCCCATACAGCTCCTCGGCGAGGGCTTCCAGTTTCTCCTCTTTCACCCTAGCGACGGCATCCTCTGAGAGTCGCGTCCGCTCTAGCGCCGCCCCAGGCTCTATCGTCCTCGCGGCCTCGGCTGAGAAGATGTCCTGGACGATCCGGGGCACCTCAGTGAACTTCTCAGTGATCTTCTTCGAGATGTCGTCGAGCGCCCTTCTCGCATCAGAGTATTCAGGGTCAAGCCTGAGGGCGCCCTCGAAGCTGGCCTTCGCTGCGCTAACGTTGCCCGTCTTCTTCGCGGCCAGACCACGCAGGTACCATCCTTTCGGCAGTTCGGGCCTCACCTGAGTCATCTGCGTGAACGCCTCAAATGCTTCGCCGTACCTGCCCATCTCGTAGAGCAGGCCGCCCTTGTTCATCCATGCCTCGACGTAGTCGTGCTTCAGCTCGATCGCCCGGTTGTATGACGCGAGCGCGTCGTTGAGCTGGCCAAGGCTGTGGAGAGTGGCCCCTCTGTTGTTGTGGACCTTCTCCAGCCTGTAGTTGATCTTGAGAACCTTGTCGTACGTCTCCAGAGCTTCCTTGAAACGTCCAAGCCTGTGAAGCGTGGAACCTCTGTTGACAAGGGCCTTCTGCATCACAGGGTTGTACTGCAGGGCGCGTTCGTAGCAGGTGATCTCCTCGTTGTATCTCCCCAGCGAGAACAAGCACCCGCCCAACGAGAACCAGGTCTCATCGCTTTCCGGGAAGAGCTGGAGAGCGTGCTTGTAGCATTCCAGAGCTTGCTCGTGATACCCCATCTCATCCAGCGTGTTGCCCTTCATCCTCCACGGAACATCGTAGTCATCCTTCAGCATGATGGCCTTGTCGAACTGGTCAAGAGCCTTCATCAGGTCTTTGCTCGCCATGGCCTCGTAGCCAAGTCTCATCGCGTCCTCGAGCTGTCGGCTCGCCCCTGGGATTTTTGCGACCTTCGCCCGCTCCTTCCACAAGTCAGCGGCTCGGATGACATCCTTGTCCAGGTCAAACCTTCTCAACAGGGCGGCAAGCTTGGCCCCGTCTGCGAGCCCTATGTTGTTCTCCTCAGCGATGGCGAACGCCTCGCGACTGATCGAAGAGGTGGTGAGAACAAGCCCGTTGGGAGATTCCATCTTGCCCATATAGGACACCAAACTCTCGATCTCCACCTTGTCCACGGTCTCCTCCCTGCGCGAGAAGAAAACAACGTACTTCTTCCCGTCTGGCCTGTGAACGCACTCGGAGATGGCTATTGATCCCTTGGGTCTGATGCGGGTCGGCTTGAGCTCCAGATACCCGAGAATCGCCTCAACCAGTCTGTTGAATTCTGGGTCGGATACTACCTTCAACGCCTTGAGCACGCGGTCGTCCGAGCGCTCGCTCAGGATCTTGTCGATCTCGACCATCAGACCCCACCTCCAGTGAGGGCCTTGAGCCATTTCGAGGCCTCCTTGTTGTCAGGATCAAGCCGAACGCTCTCCTCTAGGCATCTCCTCGCCTCGCTCACCATGCCTATCGCATTGAGCGCTATCCCCTTCCTCCCAAGAACATGTGAATCGTCCTGGGCGAGTTCGAGCAACTTATCGTAGGCCTCGATCGCCCTTTTGTATTTCTCCTTCTCGAAGAGCAGGTCGGCCTTGAGCCGCCAGATCTCCTTGTCAGAGGGCACCAACGAGTTGTACTTGTCCATCGACTGTATCGCGGCACCCCACCTGCCCATGCCCGCCATCGTCTTCGCCTTGCCGAGCCAGCCGCGAGGGTTCTCAGGATCAAGCTCGAGCACCTTCGAAAAGCTCTCATCCGCACCGGTCTGCTTGCCATGGCTGAGCAGGATCTCTCCCATCGCATTCCATCCGTCAATCAATTTCTGATTGAGAGAGACGCACTTGCTGAGATACTGGACCGAAGCACCCCACTTGCCCTCCTTCTGGGCGATGATCCCTCGCCAGTACCAGGCAAGCGCGTCCTCGCGATTCCTGTCATAGAACAGGTGGACCTTTGCGGATGCCTCGTCGAGCTCTCCCTTCGAGACCAAGGCCTCGATGAGTATTAGGGTCGCGGCTCGCATGTCGGGCTTCTCTTTCAGAATGTGATTGGCTCTCTGGATAGCAAGATCGTAGTCCTTCGAATCTAGGGCATCCTTTGCCATGTCGATTGGATCCTTCTTCGGCGGAGGCTCCGGGGCAGGCTTTGCGGCTTCTGGTCTTGCTCCCGACGGTGTGGCGGAAGGAGGGGCCTTCTCCGCCACGCTGACTTTCTTGAACTCCGAGAGCAGTTCGCCGAGTTTCCGCTCGAGATCTGGCCTCCTCGAGAGGGCGCGCTGGCTCTCGGCCATGGCGGATTCCTCGACCCTTCCTAGGTCTCTGAGCGTCTCGATCATCATGTCATGGCCTGGGAGGTATCTGGAATCGAGTGAGATTGCTCGGCTGAAACACTCCAATGCCTCGTTGGCTCTGTCCAGATCTCTGAGTATCTTGCCCTTGAGTACCCAGAATTCGGGCCTCTCCGACTGATTGATGACCTCGTCGATGCGCGAGAGGGCTTCCATCGGATTGCCCAACATGAGGTGCGCTCTCGACAGGCCCTCGCCAATTGTGAGGTCGTTCGGGAAGCTACGTACGGCGACCGCGAGATGCTCCTCCGCCTCTGTCCATTCCTCCGCATCAAGACACATGAGGCCCATGGTCCTGGCGGCAATCGAGTGAAGATCGTCTCCAGGGTCAACCTTCGAGAGGAACTCCTTCGCCTTCGCCACGAGATATGTTCGTTTCTCTTCACGCCACTTCTTTCCGGCGGTGCGCATCAAGATGCTGTTGGACGCGCTCCAGTACACTACCCCGACACGTATGTAGAGATCGCTGACTGCCTCCTTGGGGTACATCGTCTCTGTCAAGTTGATCTTCTGGACAATGGCGGTTATGGTCTCAGCAGCATCTTCCGTGAGGAGCATCTGAGGAGAATCGAGTCTGATAGGGACGCCGAGATGCGCGAGGATGGCATTGCACCTGTCATAGAGCCCCTTGAGCTCCTCGTGTAGCATCACCCGAACGTTAACGTCCTTCACAGTTTTGAGCAGGTTGGAGGATTCGACTGGCACGATATCCGAGCCGGCGTTTGGGCCGAGAAGCACAGTAGCCGATCCGTAGTCCCTCAGCCTCGAGTATACGCTGGGACCAATCAACACTGGATTGAGGAAGAACTTTGGATCCTTGAAGGAAGAGTCAGCGCAGGCATCGCAGAGAAGTGCGTCGTCCTCTGATTTCCCTCCGCATTTTAGACAGGGCAAGGTCGACCTCCCAGTACTCTCCGATATTGATGACCTGATATAATGGTAGCGATACGGAAAATCGGGAATTCAAAAGCGTTTCGCCATGTATGGACCCTTGCGCTCATATCCCAGCCGTCTGTAGTAGTTCCTTGCGCCAACGCCGCTCGTGACGCAGAGTTCCGCAAGACCGCGTTCCATCGCGATCTCCTCACAAGCAGAAACAAGCTTCTCGCCAAAACCTCGATGCTGCCATCTCTTGCCTGCCTCCTCACTGATCGGCACGAGCTGGCCGTACACATGGAGTTCCCGCAGCAAGGCGGCGCTGCCCATTGAACTTCCGGGCACCCTCAGCCTCGCATATCCTATCAACGAATCGACAGATGGGACCTCGTACGACAGGAACATCTCGTTCCCTCCTGAAGCATCGTAGGAGATCTCCTTGAATTCGACATCTGACTCCCTAGGCATCTCCTTGGTTGGCGGGAGATGTCCTATCTCCCGACACCTTATGCACCGGCATGAGGTCCCTCGTTCCTTCATCTCTTTGATGACGAGCTCCCTCAGATGGCTCTTCCTGACTCCCGCCTCTATCAGTTTGACCGGGATATCCCTCTGGATCCGCAATATCCGAATCCAAGGAGGAATCAGACCCTTGACCTCCGAGAGTAGATCAACCGTGTCCTCGAGAGACGGGGGAGCATACTTACCAGACATCCACCAATCGTAGAGTTCCGTCCCTTTCACCACCAAGGTCGGATATATCTTGAGCATGTCCGGCTTGAACCGTTCGTCATCGATCATCATCTTGAAGGACTCAAGGTCACTCTCTCGGCTACTGCCAGGCAGTCCGGGCATCATGTGATATGCCACCTTAAGGCCCGCATCCTTCGCCCGCTTCGTCGCGGCGGCAGTCTCCTTGACGTGATGCCCCCGCTTGACGCCGGTCAATATCTTGTCGTCCAGGATCTGCACGCCGAGCTCCACCTTGGTCGCCCCGAGAACCAGCGAGTGATCGACCTGGAGTTTCGTGAACCAGTCAGGCCTTGTCTCGACCGTGAGCCCGACACATCTGGCCTTCGCAGATTCATTGCAGACCTGAGCCGATTCAAGGTCTGCGGATTCGCAGCCGTTCATCGCTTCGAAGCAACGCTTGACGAACCAATCCTGGTATTCTTGAGGCCTCGCTGTGAATGTGCCCCCCATCACGATGAGCTCGACCTTGTCAGTCCTGTGGCCTATCGCCCTCAGCTGTTGCAGTCTGCTCTTGGTCTGAAGATACGGATCGTACTCGTACATCAAGGCCCTTAGTGCTGCGGGTTCGTGGCCAGTGTACGATTGAGGGGTGTTGTTGGTCACGCCACCCGGGCAATAGGAGCATCTTCCGTGCGGGCAATCGCACGGACTCGTCATGACCGCCACGGGAGCGACACCGCTCATGGTCCTGACAGGTTTGTTCTTCAGAAACGGCTCGACGACATCACGGTACTCGTCGGGCACGCGCTCGAGGACCTCGTGGTTCGCTGGCACCCTCGCGAGCTTGTGTTTCTTGCACAGCTTGGACTTGAGTCTCAGGAGTTCGTCCCGGCTGGACACTTCACCTAGAACCAGGGCTTGCACGAGCTCGTCGAAATAGTCCACAAATGCCACCTAGAATTGAGTCTCGATATCTACTTATCGTATGTGTGCGGGCGCGAATCATCTGTACATAATCGAGTCGTCCGAACCCTCAACTGGTAGAGGAGGAACGGCCCGACCCTTCCCGCGCTTCTTCTTGCCCTTGCCGTCTACCTCAATCACGATTTCAGGCACCAGGAGACGGATGAATGTCTTGTCGCTCAGAGGCTCGAGCGCAATGACGCCCTTGACCATAAGGCCCTTCAATGAGCGTTCGAGGACTCCGCTCGGAAGGGCCAGCTCATCCTTCAGCTCCTCGACCGTTATCGGATACCAGTCCTTGAGGATGGCGATTATCCTCGCCTGGAGATAATCGACCTGGACATTCATCCGATCGCTCAGCCGAAGTACACGGCGTTGCTCTCGCTTTCCTTTTCTTCCTTCTCCTTCTCGGCCTTCATGACATCGATCGATATGATCATGTGCGACGGGATGAGCCGAAGCCGACCCTTCTCCTCGCCGCTGGACTTGTCGAGTTCCATGACTATGGCCGTGTCGTGCGCCACCGCAGCGTATCCCTTGAAGATACCAACTGTCTCCATCGGCTTGTCGCGTGCCTCGAGGCTCTTGATCTTGTAGAGCGACCCAGGGGTCATTACGAACGCGTCATCTCTTTTTGGCATGTTTCTCACCTTTCTTCGTTGCTAGTTCCTGAAGATGATCGATTGTCTTGCGGTAGTTCTCCATAGCCACCTGAACGTGGGCTTCGGTGAAGTTCCAGGCCTTGCTCAGGTTCCCGTAGCGGATCCTGTAGCCCTTCCTAGGATTCCCGTCAGAGTCCTCGACGGTCATCTCCTCGAGGAGGTCGAACCCCTTGAGCTTGTTGATGTGTCTGTACACCGTGGCCTTCGTGCATCCGAGCGAAGTGGCGAGGTCCTCCACGATCCAAACCTTGTCCATCCGCCCGAGAAAGTTGTTCACCATCAACTTGTATGGAACGCTATCGCGAATGTCCGTCACATCTGTCTTAGGGTCATAGCCCTTCGGGAAATAGCCGACCTGATTCAGGAAAAGAATGGCCACCTCGTCTATGTCTGTGAGCGGCGTCAGAGGCGTGTTGCTCACGACATTTAGGTCGAAGCTCATGCAGGTACGAATCGAGCCTAGAATAGTTAAGTGTTGTCGTTGAATTAGTCGGGAGAAAGCTCCTTTGCGCGGGCCTTCTCGAACTCCTCGTCGAGCTCCTCAAGGACCTTTCCTCTGACTTCGATGAACTCCCTGCTGGTCCTGTCCCTCGGTCTTGGCAATTCTACACGAACGTCCTCTCTGACTTTGCCGGGCCTAGCAGTCATGACCACAATCCTGTCGGCCAAGAACACGGCTTCGTCAACGGAGTGAGTCACGAACAGGATAGTTTTCCCCGTCGCGGACCATATTCTGAGCAGCTCCTTCTGCATTAGGTTCCGCGTTTGGGCGTCCAAAGACCCGAAAGGCTCGTCCATGAGAAGGACTGCGGGTTCGTTCGCCAGTGCTCGAGCGATCCCCACTCTCTGCTTCATGCCGCCCGACAGTTCCTTCGGGTGTGCGTCCTCGAATCCTTTCAGGCCGACCAGATCGATTAACTGCGATGACGTCCTGCTCCTCTGGTCCTCTGGGACACCCTTCACTTCAAGGCCGAACTCAATGTTCTTCCGAACGGTTCGCCATGGGAAGAGCGCGAACTCCTGGAAGACCATCCCTCTGTCGGGACCCGCGGAGGTCACCTTCTTCCCGCCTACTACTGCGTCTCCTTCGCTCGCACTTTCAAGTCCCGCGACAATCCTAAGGACCGTGGTTTTCCCACAGCCAGATGGGCCAAGCAGACAGACGAATTCGCCCTGGTTCACATCGAGGTTAAAATCATCCAATGCTTGGACGACATCACGGTTCTTTGTGAAACTCTTGCGGAGGTGCTTCAAACTGATAGTCACTTCATTCCCATCCATCTCGTCAACCTCTGCTCGAAAAGAGCTGCCACCCCAGTGGTCAACACGCTCAGCAGTCCTATCACAGCCATTCCCGCGTACACTTTATCATACATGCCCTCCTGGTACACCATGTTGTAGATGTAGCCTCCCACGCCGCCGCCGACCGCTCCGAGCATTTCAGCTGCCACGATGCACATCCATCCAACACCGAGTCCGACCGTGACTCCGGTCATGATGTACGGCAATGTGTATGGCAGGACGACTTTCGCGAACACATCCCGTCGTCTAGCGCCCAGGGCTCTGGCAGCGTCGATAAGCATCGGGTCGACACTCTTTGCGCCCAGAATGACGTTCAGCAAGATTGGGAAGAATACGCCGAGAAACACGATCGCGATAGGCCCCCAGAAGAACTTGAGCGCGACTAGGAACAGTGGAGCCCAGGCGAGCGGTGGAATCGGTCTGAACAGTTCAAGGATTGGCTTCCCAATGGCCTCAGCGCTCTTGGACCGCCCCATCAAAAGCCCGAGTGGAACGGCAAGACAGAATGCAAGAACGAAGCCGAAGAATATCCTCTTCAAGCTGGCGTACATGTGACTCGTCATGTAGAGATTATTCACTGGATCCCTGACCGTGAACGACTGAGCGAAAGCGGAAAGGACGTCCCATGGATATGGCAGAAATTCTGCAGATGTGGAACGGTGTCGGCCGGAGAAGACCCAGTCGCCGTGCAACCATCCAGAATAGAGAGACCATAGTATGAGGAAGGTCTCTAGAGACATCACGCCGAGGATGATATTGAGCCAGTTTGCGATGATCGCTTTGCTCAGGGTCTTGGCGATGCTATTCATTGGCTCACTCCTTGTCCCTGATGCAAACCGAAAGGTAAGAGGTTTGGGAAGACTCAAGTCTTGATCTGCAGGCTGAGGCCTTCTCTCTCAAGGGCAATCTTCAACAGCAGGAACTGGATCGAGCTCTCGCCTGGCGTCGCCACCGTCTTGTTCACGAGGTCCTTGAGGCTAGTGATGCCCGATCCGGATTTCACGACAAGACCGCTGCCCTCGCTGTTCGCTTGGGAGATGATAGTTGTCCCAATGCCTGCGTTCAAATGCTGCAGTATCGCTGGAGGAGCTCCCAGATAGCCAATATCGACACTGTCAGCGGCAAACCCGATCATCTCAGTCCCTCCGTTCGCAAACGGAGCGCCCACCGCGTTAGCGACATTCACCCCATACTTTTCGAAAAGGCTCTTCGTCCCTCCAACAGTGAGGTTCTGAGCAACTACCTGGGCCATCTGGTGAAGATCTCCCAGGAGGTATCCAAGGTGGATCGGTGAGGACGGATTGAGGATTGTGTTGTTCGGCGCGACGCTCGCGGCCGCGTCGAGCATCGAACCATTCGCGTATTGGCTGATGAAATTGCTGACTGAAGTATATCCGCGACTGGTGAGCTTCGCATCGGTCGTCATGTTGGTCTCGACATACATGTTCGTGAACTCTTCGAGAGCGGACCTGAAGTTCGAGCTCATCTCATACCCGTACTTGATGTGCTCGAAGGCGGCCTCGACAACAGTCGTGTTCCTGGAGGTGAACTGAACAGCCATGTTGACCAGGAGAGTGTAGTTGGCGCTGTCCTTGTGATCCAATGAATCGAGCATCCAGGCGGTGGCATCGATATGCGCTTTCAGGAACCTCTTGGTGAGTTCGACGCCGTTCGCGCTCTCGAAGAAGGCATTCCGGACCACGACCACGCAGCACGGATGGTTCGACATGATCTCATTTGACCACATCATCACATCGCCAACCCCGCCAACGACGGAATCTGAGACATATGGCTCCCAGGCGATGTAGGCGTCCACCTGACCGGTTGACAGCGCAGCTTTCATGTCTTTGGGCGCGAGAGTAATGTACTTCACAGCTCCGCCTTCAGACCTCTGGCCCAGCAGAAGGGCGGCCGAAACTCCACCCACGACAACTACTGCAACTACGACAATGGCTATGATTATCTTCTTGTCCATGTTGGCTCCCCGTCACATCATTGGCCGGGACATATTAAGCCTTTTCCACATATGTATGATTAATATGATACAATTGTATAAATACATGAGTTGACATTAACACTTTTAGGACATAACATGGACAAAACCAGGCATCTACTCTCTGCCGCAGTCGAATCGGATTCCAAGTTCAGGGAGACACTTCACGAAGTGCTGGAAGGGCTCGGATGGACTGTCCAAGAGCTGTCCAAGAAGGCGGAGGTCTCTCCGAGCACGCTGTACAAAATCATCAACGAGGACCGATCGCCTTCGATGGATGTCCTCAGGAAGATACTCAAAACGGTCAGGGAGGCCGAAGGGCTCACCGCGGGGAGCTTCATCGCATTGATAGTCACCAGGCGAGTCCTCGACGAAGTTGTCGAGAGATCGGTACAGATAGGCGACGAGTCGGTCAAGATACGAGAATACCCGGCGGCGACCGTAGAGGATGCCATCGTCTCGGCCATTCGCGCCGAGAGAGATGGCGCTGTTGCAGTAGTATGCGCGCCAATCGTGAGCCCTACGATCGAAAAGATACTGGACATTCCAATCGCAACGATCGTTCCGAAGGACAGTGTGACAGAGGCGATCAAGCTAGCCGCGAGGAAATCGAAGGCCTAGCGGAGCATCTCCCTTCGGATCTTCAGATCCAGACCAACTGAGACGAGTTCGCCCTTCTTCACACGAGTCGTCCTGGCATGGTAACCCAGATAGGTCTCCTGGAAGAACGAAACGTAGTCCTCGCACTTCGCGACTCTGAGGTCGTAGTACGAGGCTTTCCGAGAGTTCGAGTAGTCTCTATAGCCGTAGAGGTTCTTTCCATCGGACACGAGCAATATCGTCGCGGAGAACTTGTGCCGAAGGATATCGTCCTGGATCAGCGATTTCAGTGCAGATCTGACATCTCCCGTTTCCTCCAATCTGTCGGTCAAGACCAGCAGCAGCCTCTCGCTGTCGGTCTCACCCTTGGGCTTGAGCTTCGTGACCGGGTCGAAGTTCTTGATTGTGCCGTTGTGGGCGAGGACGATACCACCGACCACGAACGGATGGGTGTTGGGGAGAGTCGCCCCGCCGGCGGACGCAGCCCTGGCATGGGCTATTAGTATGTTCGGCGAATCGAGCTCCGGGATGTCTTCCAGGGCGGAATCAAAGGAAGGGTCAATGAATGCCGGGCGAGTGCTCCTGCCAATGTATCTAGGTGAGCCGTTCCTGAACGACACGATGCCCCATCCGTCCTTGTGGCCTGGCTCCTTCTCCCCTGGGATCTTCCCTATCTCCGAAACACGCCTTAGGTCGGTCAATGTACCGAGGGGAAACCTGTCTCTGAAAACTACGCCAACAATCCGGCACATCAGAGCACCTTCGGGACGACCTCGACCTCCAGATCCATCGAATTCGTGACAAGGCACTTGCGCTTTGTGACGGAGATAGCCTTGTCAAGGTTGGAGACCTTAGAACCTGGTTCGAAGCGCATCTCTGGGTATAGCACGATCTTCGCGAACTTCTTGAGGCCCTCCACGACCTCAAGATCGCCAACCGCCTTACATTTGTACTCGACAAGCTTCATTCCGAGATCCCTGGAGACATATTCGAAAACTATCTGAAAACACATGTTGGCCGCACCCACAAAGGCGTCCTCTGGCGTGAGTGGGCCTCGCATGCCCTCGAGCTCAGCAGGCGCTGAGTAGTCGATTACCTGCCCGTTCTGGCAGTGGAGTCTCCCAGGGAACTCTCCTTTCCAGACCACAGTTGTCTCGAAGTTCATCTCTCTTCGCGAAGGCAAGTGCGCTATCTCGGTTAATACTTTGTAGCGCACGTCTTGTGCTGTCGCTATTCAAATGAACAGAAAGAGAAGAAGGGAGGATGGGTGAGTTATTGTGGTTATCTCGAGTCTCAGGCCAGAGCTTTGTTCACGTTCTGCTCCACGATGGCCCTCGGAGCAGCGCCAACCATCTTGTCAACCAGTTGACCATTCTTGAAGAACAGGAGAGTCGGGATGCTCATAATCTTGAACTTTCCCGCCAAGTTGAAGTTGTCGTCCGTGTTCAGCTTTGCAAACGCCACCTTCCCTTTGAGGTCTTTCGCGAGAGCATCGATTGTCGGCGATAGCATCCTGCACGGTCCGCACCAGGGCGCCCAGCAGTCGACGACAACCTTCGGATACTTGCTGACGAATTCCTGGAAGCTGGAGTCTGTCACAACGACTGGCACTTCTGGCCATCCGTTCCCTCTAGCTCCCGCTCCCTTCATCATCTCTTCCATCTTCCGCTTCTTGATTTCCTCTACCTCAGATGGCATCTGGTTCACCGTTTGTGCACGAATGTGCGCTATTCCTGCAATATCGTACAGGGCCGGGGTAGTTAAACATTGGGGCGAAACAGCACGTTCCCACCCCTCAAGACGTAGTCTTGAGCTCGGACTTGCTGGACGAGCCAAACTTTTTAAGGAGTGGAGAGCGATACAGTCGCCGGGATTAGGGATGCTCGAAGAAGCTTCAGAACTCATCGGATTGCAGGTTTATACCAGCCAAGGAATGTTCCTCGGAACCGTCGGCAACCTCGTGGTCGAGGTCGACGAGAACAAGGTCCAAGGATTGTTCGTGAACAACACGAACCCGTTGTTGGTCGAGGGTTCCAAGGCGGTGAATGTGCCTTACAGGTGGATCTCGTCCATCGGGGACATCGTGATATTGAAGTACTTCCCGAAGAGAGTGGCCTTGAAGAGAGGTTCGAAGCAGAAGGCCGAAAGGCCGCCAGCTGAGGAATAAAGCATTTATCGTTCCCCGGCGCTGTCGCGTTCGTGTTCGGACCCAAAGTCGATCCTTCTTGCTACGTTGCCCCAGAGGCGATCATCATCGGGGATGTGGTGATCGAGAAGGGATGCAGCATCTGGCCATTTGCAGTTGTCAGAGCTGATTTCTCCGAGATGAGGATTGGAGAGGGCTCCAGCATCCAAGAGCACTGTCAGATACACGGCAATCCGGGAAGGCCGATAGTCATCGGCAAGAATGTTTCAGTGGGCCATGGCGCAATCATCCACGCAGCCATTTTAGGCGACTATGTCATCGTGGGGATGAACTCGACCATCCTAGACGGCGCTGAGATCGGCAGCGGCTCGATAATCGGTGCCAATGCGCTCGTCAAGGAGGGTATGAAGGTCCCGAAGGGAAGTCTTGTCGTGGGGGTGCCCGCAAAGATCGTGAGACAAGGGGACCCATCGCTGCTGGCTGCTGCGAAGAAGAACGCGGAGGAGTACCACAGACTTCGTGACGCTCACAAGCGCGGAGAGTTCGCAAGATACAAAGGATGACGCCTGATTGGCGCTGCGGCATTCGACTGTGCTCTAAACGATATTGTCGATGTTGGTCCCGCAGGCTTTTGACAGTTCCTCATGAAGCCGCAAGACCTTCAGCGCCGCCTCATGCTCTCCCTTCCTGGCGATATATGCGACGGCTTCCTCAATGCCGGTCCGCGTCGTGCCGGAAATCAGGTTGTCGGCGTGTGCGACAATCTTCTCCTCGAGTGTCTTGGGAGTGTAGTCCTTCCTCGGCAGCCCGAGTCTCTCGGCCGCCTTGGATGTGATGCCGGCTCCGATGTGCCTCTCGATTATCTTGACGATGTTCTCAGGAAGCTTGATCGCAGTGGCCAGCTTCGCCCCTTCGACGGCGTGAGAAATCGTGTGGCTTCTGCACCTCCCGAGGTCGTGGAGCAAGCCCCCGATCTCGACAAGATGGACGTTCGCTCTGCACTTCTTCGCGATCTTGACTGCCAGAGCGGAGACCGCCTCGCAGTGACTAACAACCTCGTCATCGCATCCATGTTCCCTGAGAATCCGGAGGCACCCAGCCCTGCTCGGCAGATCAGCGGGCTTTCCCTTTGCTCCTGTCAATTACAGTCTTCCCCCTCGGGTTCGGAACGATGGTCAACCGTCCCCTGATGTCCCTCTCCAGGGATTTACCGCGCATATACCTGTCGAGGAAAATGGCGAGCGCGGCGACTTCCGAATGTGGCTGGTTTCCAACTGATATGTTCCTGCCTGCCAGGTCGTAGACCTCTCTCGGGACTTTCTCCGCACCCACGACGATCATGATGTCCTTGGACTTGAGCGTCGGCAACGCCTTTGACAGGCTCTCGCCGTACATAGTGAGGTGGACAACCTCGCCCTTCCATGCCTTGATCGCGTTGCGCCAGTTCACTCCTGTTTTGATCTTGAACTTCCCGCCGAAGCGCTCGACGACCCCGCTGATGGTCTTCTCGAGCGATTCGTCCTCTGTCGATACCCATACTGCGTCGGCGCCAAGTGCGCGGGCCGTCAGTGCGACGTGTGTCGTGACTCGCTGATCCCTCGAAGGGCGATGGCCGAGCCTTAGAATTACTAACATCTGGATACCCTGGGGAGAGCTGGCTACTCCTTCACCCGCTCGATTCTGTGACCCCTGTAGTCGAGCTTCGTGCTCCTCTTGACGAGACTCTTGAGCATGGTGAAGGTGACTCCGAGCACCTCCGCGACATCGCCCGCGAATTTGCCCTGCGCACCAACCATTTCGTGGATCTGCTTCTCAATCTTCTGGAAGTCCTTCTCCTCCATAACGGCAGCTGCCAGCACATCGCTGATCTCGTAGACTGGCCATGAGGCGTTGATATGGAAGGATGTGTAGTATGTGTGGTACGCCTTCTCCGGTTGCTGCTCGGGGGATGTCTGCCACCGAGTCTCGACGAGTTTCATCTTCTCGAAGAACAGAAGGGCATCCTTGCCTGCGGGCCCGAACTGCTTCTCTATATCCCGGACAGTGTGCCACTCGAGGGTTACTAACTTCAAAACCTCTCTCTTGACCTTGGTATCAACCGCCCGGAACATCGGAACCAGTTCAGCCGGTTCGGTGATGACCTTGATCCTAGTCATGGATTGACCCTATCCTTTTGAGGGCATATAAGCCTAATTGGAATCGTCAATGTTCATTTTTGACCCACTGGCTAGTTCGGATTTTCGTTGTTTTCAATGGCGTGGCTCCAACCGAAATGGACCTTTTCCGAAGAGGAAGAGCTTTAAGTACGGAAACGCTCTATCGCGAAAAATAGGGCGTGTAGCAATGATGGCGAAGGACTTGAAGGACAAAACGAAAGTCGACGAACTAGTCCTAACAATAACCGAGAAGAAGGAACCGAGGGAGTTCCAGTCCAAGTGGAGCGGCTCTTCAGGCAGGGTTTGCGATGCTGTCGGGCAGGACGAAAACAGCGACTCGGTAGCCTTGACTATTTGGAACGACGACATAGAGAAGGTCGAGGTCGGCTCGAAAGTTCGCATAACAAACGGCTGGGCCTCTGCCTACAAAGAGAAGCTGCAGGTCAGCGCCGGGAAATACGGCAAACTCGAAGTGCTCTGATTCTATGGGCTTCGGCTTCTGTGAGGATTTCTTCACCACAAGAGCGCGAGCCCTGTCATTGCGGCTGCGGGAATAACGGACATGAGGAAGTCGTCGTCGATGTATGGAGTCTTGATTCGTTCCGAGGCGACCGCCAAGGGTGCCGCGACCACGGAGAGCAGGAGAGATTCCAGGGCCGACCGCATATCCCATGCCAGCAGACTCGCAATGCAGAGTCCGAAGTAGATGAGTAGCGTCGAAGAGATTGTCATTCTGTCGTGCACACCAGCTAGCCGCAGCTCGCCCGCAAGTGGATCAACGAGTGCCATGCCGATCAGAGCCGCGGACGCGATGTCGTGTGGACAGAGCCAAAGGACCGCGGTGATGCCCGCGGCCGCCCAAGCGAAGGACGCGATCTGATCCTTCTCGTGCGGCCGGAGGCCCATGAATGTGATGCCCTTCCATAGCCGGAACGCCTCGAACACCATTATCGCGCCGAAGAACACCACCACCACAGACCATCTGTGGATTCCGAGAAATGGCAGGTTCACTGGAAGGGCATAGTACAGAGGGGCGAGAGCCATGGACGCGTGCGCTCCCCTCCTCAAGACAACCTCCTTCTTCATCTATGTCCCAATCCTCGGGGAATCCAACCACATGTCGGAAAGATAACCCTTTCCTTAAGCTGCAAAAGAAGCTCTGCCCCACTTCTCCTCGATTCCGTTGTACAGCACCCTTGTGATGATGCCCATCGATGTGAGCACGAGCAGGATTCCAGCAAGCGCGATCGTCCAGTTTGCCAAGAGGCTGAAAGACAGTATCGTCAGGCAGATGTCTGGAAAGAACGAGAGTATGCTGAACTTCATGAGCACGCCCGTGTCGAAAAGGAAGGAATTGGTCTTGAGCCCGGTCAGGTAGGCCGTCATGACCACCATGTAGAGCGACGTCACGAACATCACGACGAGCGCGAGCCACAGAAGTTCTGTCTCGCCGTTCAGGATGGATATCGCGACCACGAAGAATGCGGATATGCCGAGTGTCAGGAGGAGGAAAACGAGTATCCTGGTCCTGATCAGTTGCGGAACCGTCACCGGCATGAGGGAGTAGTATTCCGCGAGGTCGATGTTGTTGAGCCAGTTATACATCATCACGCCTATGAAACCCACCATCGCGGCGTAGAAGACCGCGTTGAACCCAACGGGGATGGCGAGGCCGTTGTTGACGTACCAGGTCGTGAACGATAGGAAGAGCAAAGGCAGGACGAAGGCGAAGAACATCTTGGCGATTATCCCGCTCCTTCGAAGATCCAGAAGCTCCTTCGCCAGCAGAGACTGTTTTACCCCCTCGAGCACTCTGACCCTCCTGTAGTAGGAGGGCAGAAGATCCTCGTGGGATTGGGAGGCGATATTGATCCTGACTTGGACCAGCCTGTACGCGAGCGCGGTGAACGCGACTACGGCCAGACCACAAACGCCAGCGTAGAGTAACGCCTCGGACGAGTCGGACCCGAATGGCCTCACATTCATCTGGAAGCCCAGAGACGGGATGATTGCGCTGAGTGAGGGAACTCCAAACACACCGTGCGACACGAATATGGCTGCGATGGATGCGGTGAGTACCGTGAAGGCCTTCACGTTCCTGATGTAGATCACGGATGCCATGAAGCTGAGAGACATCCCAAACATGAACGCAAGCAACATCGATACGAAAAGCAGGACTATGCTAGCGAGGTGGAACCCCATGAACGGTGCGGCTGCGAGGAGACCCATCGTCGCGGGAAGGACAAGTAGGAGAACATAGAATATCGCATCTCTGAGGTATATCCCGAGGAATGTCGTCCTGAATGATATCGGCAGGAGATAGGGCATCGCGACCAGGTAGTTGCTTGTTCCGTATCTCCTCTCAAGGTATTCCCTGCCCATGAGACCGAACGCGCCGACGCTCAGGCCGTAGAGGAACGCGGATAGATTCGTGAACGTGCCCATCTGGGTGAACGAAATGGTCTCGAGCATCTTGTCGATGGTTAGGCCGCTGCCGAGCGAGAGCACGAAGACGAAGAACGGGAATGTCAAGAACCTGTTCTTGCCGGAGTAGCTTGTGTGCGTCCTGAACTCCTCTTTGAGCATGAGCCTCAGGAGGTCTTTCGTTTCTCGCCACCTCCGTCACCGCGAACACCCACGGATCGAAGGAACAGCTTCTCCAGATTCTCGCCCTCTCTGATCAAATCGTTGATCCTGCCCTGAGCGACGACCCTTCCGAGGTTGACGATGGCCAGCTTGTTGCACAGCCTCTCGGAGATCTCCAGGATATGAGACGCCATGAAGACCGTCCCGCCCTTCGCGACGTAGTCCTCGAGATACTCTCTCAGCAGGCGCTGATAGATCGGGTCCAGGTTGATGAACGGCTCATCGAGGAACAGCAGCTTCGGCTCGTGGATGAAAGCTGAAGCGAGCATCAGCTTCTGCCTCATGCCCTTGGACATGTCCTTGCATATCGTGCCCTTCTTCTCCTCGAGGTCGAAGAATGAAAGCCACTTGTCGATCCTTTCCTCGAGGCCATCGAGGTCCCTGATCTTCCCAACGAAATACAGGTACTCGTAGGCTGTCAGATACGTCGGAGGGCTCTCCACTTCAGGGACTATCCCTATGAGCCTCTTCACGCCGAGAGGGTCCTTGACCACATCCACTCCCATGACGTTGACCGAGCCAGATGTGGGCTCGAGCTGCCCTGTGAGTATCCTGATGAGTGTCGTCTTGCCCGCCCCATTGGGACCGAAGAATCCGAAGAAATCGCCCTGGTCAACGGATATGTTGACACTGTCGAGCGCCTTCATACTCCCGTACTGCTTGACAACGTTGCGGCTCTCGATTACTGCCATGGCGAGCTACGCTATTCGTCATAAGTTATATCAAACTTGGTTGAGAACTCAATCTACCAACTCACTTGTTCCCTCTTTCCCCTTCTTATATTCCCTCGTGCTATCGTGTAGCACGACAAGGGCAGCTCCTATCACATCGCGGAAGGAATCAAGATGAAAGGTAAGATGGGCAGGTCTGTGCTCACGAGCAAGATCGAGACAGAGATAGACCTATTGCAGAGGCACGTCGCGATGCTGAAGGCGATCATGGACAACGAGCCGATCGGCATCATAAGACTGTCTGAAATGTTGAAGTACCCCCAGCACAAGGTCAGGTATTCCTTGAGGATACTCGAACAGGAGGGACTAATCGATCCTTCTCCGGACGGAGCGGTAACCACCGAGAAGATCCAAGATTTCCTGGACCACCTGAAGGAGATCCTCGAGACGATGAGCAATACGGTCAATGAGCTGCGGGAGTCGATAGAATAGACTCGAGCTCCCGCCCCAATCGTTTTATCCGGAAGCCTGGCAAGGCCGTTACAAAAGGCTTATCTAAATGGTCACTTTAACTGCGCCTGCGAAGCCACACATGCCGTCGTAGCTCAGCCTGGTAGAGCGTCCGCCTGTTAAGCGGAAGGTCAACGGTTCGAAACCGTTCGACGGCGCCTTCATTTCACTGCAACTGCCGCACGGCCGGGCTAGGGCGTTAGGGAACACAAACAAATACCGTGCCCTCCATTGAAAAGGGAGGGCGACCAAGGAGGCGTTCGTTTGTCTAACATCAGAGTGGGCGACTTAGCACCAGATTTCGAGCTTGAGGATCAGAATGGAAAGAAGGTCAGACTCAGCCAGTACAGAGGCAGGAAGAACGTCTTGCTGGCGTTCTTCCCATTCGCGTTCAGTCCTGTCTGCACGAACGAACTTGGCGAACTGAAAGAAAAGGAGGACGTTATTCTCAAGCTCGACACGCAGATCCTCGCGTCGAGCGTGGACAGCACATGGTCTGAGAAGGCCTTCGCGAAGGAGCTTGGAGTGAAGTTCCCCATACTCGGAGATTTCAGGAAACAGGTGGTTCCACTCTACGGAGCTCTTTACGAGGACAAAGGCTTCGCGAAAAGGACCATATTCGTCGTCGACAAGAAGGGCAAGGTGGCGTACAAGAGGGAATACGAGCCTGGCACCCAACCCGACATAAACGAGGCCTTGGACCTGCTCAAGGAGCTCAAGTGACGGCCCTCAATTCGGACGACAATGTTTATTAAACACCCTGGACTAGTATCCGGCCGAAGACCAACACAGGTTGGTACCCGAAAGGTGACCGGAGATGGCTTGGATCAGGACAATGAACCAGGATAGCGCTTCTGGCAAGACGAAGAAGGTCTATGACAGGATATTGAAGGAGCGAAGGCACCTAGCCAACATCTTCCTTGCCCAGGGTCTCGAACCCGAGGTCCTCGAGGACCACCTGAATCTCTACGTTCACCTGATGATCGGTCCAGGCCCGCTCTCGAGAGAAGAGCGCGAGATGGTCGCAGTTGTGGTCTCCGCAGCGAACCGTTCTGCGTATGGCGCGATCCATCATTCAGAGGCGCTTGAGACCGTTGAAAAGGATCAGAACGCTCTGTACAACCTTCTGAGGGAGTTCACGACGAAGCACGAAAGCCCGCGCGCAAAAGCGCTTCTCGCCTACGCGGCGAAGCTTACACTGGATCCGAAGGACGTCACGAAGGACGACATCAAAGACATGAAGGACGCGGGCTTGACCGACGAGGAGATCCTGCGTGCGAACCTGATTGCCAGCTACTTCAACTTCTCGAACAGAATCGCCCTTGGGCTCGGCGTCGAGCTCGAAGAGGGCAAAGCTAGGACATACAAGTACTAGGCAAAAGGAGCTCTTCATGACAGACATCGAGGGGCGGATGAGAAGGCTCCAGAGCGGAACGGTCGCAGTCGTCGGAGTGCCACTGGACGAGAATTCGTCATTCCTCAGGGGTGCTGCATTGGCTCCGCAGAGCATACGCGCAGCCCTTGGTTCAGGCTCTGCGAACATGTCCACCGAGCTCGGTATCGACCTTGATTCTGCAAGGGGCTGGACGGATCTCGGGGACCTCGAGCTGGCGAGCGGAAGGAATTCGTTGGATCAGGTCGAGAAGGCAGTTGCTTCCATCCTATCTTCGGGCGCGTACGTGCTCGCTCTCGGAGGAGACCACTCGATAAGCTACCCTGTGCTAAGGGCATACACACAGGCGTACAATGATCTCACAGTCCTGCACCTGGATGCACACCCAGATACGTACGACGAATACGGGGGGAGCAGATACTCACACGCCTGTCCGTTCGCGCGCATCATGGAGGAACGCCCTGCCTTGAAGCTTGTCCAGGTCGGGATACGGACCGCAAACTCCCACCAGAGGGACCAGGCCAAACGGTTCGGGATAACAATGTTCGAAATGAAAGACTGGTCCCAGGAGAAGATGCCAAGGCTGGATGGACCGATATACCTCTCACTGGACCTCGACGTTCTGGACCCAGGGTTTGCGCCCGGGGTATCCCATCACGAGCCCGGTGGCATGTCCACACGCGATGTCATTCAGATCATCCACGGACTGCCAAAGTTGTTGGTGGGCGCGGACATCGTCGAGCTAAACCCGACGCTGGACCCTTCAGGCGTGACCGCGATGGTTGCCGCGAAGTTCTATCGCGAACTCGTTGGGCACATGCTAAGACAGGGCTGAGTCCGCAGCAGAAACGCTAATTACATGAAGGGCACTATGACGGGATGCGCGGGCCCGTAGCTTAGTCCGGCGGAGCGATTGGCTCATAACCAGTTGGTCATCGGTTCAAATCCGATCGGGCCCACTCTGACACCTTTTCTGATCGACTCACGATTGCCCTAGCTCGAATGAGAAGAATGAAAAATGCGATAAAAGCAAAAGGATTTGCGCTTAAGAAACTGATACCAGATGTACCGGCTAGAAGCAACTAGAACCTTCGTGGCGGCCTGTGCTTCTGATAACAATCCTTGCAGTACACGGGTCTCCCTTCAGTCGGCTTGAACGGGACCTGTGCCTCAGCTCCGCAGTCAGAACATTTCACGGTGTGCATCTCCCTTGGGCGGGAGCCGAAACCGCGGTCGTCTCTGCGTGGTCTGTCGTTAATGAGGACTACCTCCTTCCAAATCTCACTCTACCCCTTGCGGAGCCGAATGGTAAACCCGCAATACAAGTGACTTGTATATTAAGACAATGGCATTTACCAGCTGTTCGGTGCTGGGAAGCCCCTTCCGGACTCGACTATTAATGGGGATTCTGTTGCGTTCATTCGCGCTCGCAGACGGCTTCGTCACCCGAATTGTTCCAGAACCGATCTGTCAAAAGAATGAAATCGTTCGAGGATATCGGGTGAGAGAGGGGAATACGTGAAAGACACCGATATTGAGGCACTGTTCTCAGCTACTGACATCCAGGATCTGGCCATCCATCCGGATGGGCGAAAGGCAATATGTTCTGTCAACAACGGACTCAATTGGGAGCTGGCGATCCTCAACCTGACAAACGGAGGCCTGAAGAGGTTCAAGAGCGGCCAGCAGTCTCTGATGAGCCCGACATTCTCTCCGGACGGCAAGCGAATCGCATACCACGTAGACTTCGAGGGGAACGAGAACCACGACATAGTCGTGGTCGGAGCCGATGGCCGAGGATCGAAGAAGGTCACGGACGGCGTCGAGGACAACTACGACCCACAATTCTCGCCGGACGGGAGATCCATAGCTTTCATCTCGAACCGCGTCAAAGATCTGGACAACCTCTACGTCATCAGTTCGAATGGAGGCAAGATGAGGAGGCTGACCGACGAGCCGTTGCCAGTGAGGCAATTCGCGTGGTCTCCTGACGGGACGAAGATAATCTATCTGACAGGTGTGGGGGACGAGGACTACATCTCCATTGTCGATCTGCACACGCCAGGAACGAAGAAGCTGCTTCGGAAGAGGAACGTCGAATACAGTCTGGCGGGCGATTCCGGAGGCCATGCGCCGTGGTCTCCAGACGGAAAGGGCTTCCTATTCCTATCGAACGAGGACGACTGGGCGGACATAGGACAATTGGATCTGTCGAGCAAGAAGACGCGATGGCTGGTAAGATCGAAGAACGACAAACAGCAACCACAGTGGTCGCATGATGGAACACAGATTGCCTATCTCGAGGTAGATGATCCCCGTATTGTCGTGAAGATCAAATCCAAGGGAAAGCCTAGAATCATCTCACCTCTGGATGGCACGTCGAGAGCGCTTCACTGGCTTCCTGACGGAAGCGGCATCGTGTTCGTGAACGGATCCCACTCTCGACCAGAGGAAGTGTTCGTGGCGAGAAATCTCGTCTCAAAGAGGGTCACGAAGTTCATGAAGAAGCAAATGAGACTTGACGCTCTGGTGCGTCCACGGCTCATCAAGTACAAGTCCTTCGATGGACGAAACATTGCGGCCCAACTACTCGTGCCGAAGGATAGGTCCCGCAAAGCTGCCATCGTGTATCCACACGGGGGCCCGGAGATGATGGACACTGACTTCTGGGACCAACTGACGACACTGCTGATCGACAAAGGCTTCACCGTCATTAAGCCGAACTACAGAGGTTCGCTCGGATACGGCCGCAGGTTCCTACATCTCCACGACAAGGACCTTGGAGGGGGAGACTACAAGGATACCGTGTGGGCGGGCAAGTATCTCCTGGACCAAGGGTATGCAGACAAGGATCGCCTGGGATACTGGGGCGCTAGCTACAGCGGTTTCACGTGCATGCTCGCTCTCACCAAATACCCAGGGATGTGGGCAGCGGGAGTATCCATCGTTGGCTTCTTCGACTGGGCGACCGAACATGAGACGGAGCGAGGGTATCTGAAAGCGTACGATGAGAGCAAGATGGGAGATCCAAAGAAGGACCCGGACTTCTTCCACGACCGCTCGCCGATCAACTTCCTCCAGAACCTCCAATCCCCTATCCTTATGACCGCTTCTGCGAAGGATGTGCGCTGCCCGCCCACAGAGTCGAGGGCCGTCGCCAAGAGACTGGAGGAGATGGGCAAGGAATTTGAGTATCACGAGTATCCTGACGAAGGGCACTGGCCGAGGAAGAGGAAGAACCTGATCGATCTCTACTCCAGATCGGCCAGGTTCCTGGATGAGCACATTCCGAAGTGAGAGAAGATTTCATCTTCGGTAGTACGGGTTCATCAGATCCTCGAAACAGGACAAAGCAGCCGCGGCACCGCCATGGACTGCGGCCACTATCTGCCGGATGCCGCCTGACACGTCCCCGGCAGCGTATACGAAGGCGACATTGGTCCTAAACGAGCGGTCTACCGTGACGAAACCCCCTGGATCCATGTCCAGTCCCAGCTCCGCCGCGAGTTGGCTGCTGGGAACCTCGCCCACAGCAACGAACACTCCACTGACAGGCTTTGTGTGGACCTTGCCCGTCTTCAGGTCCCTGAGCCGGACCGCTGTCACTTCGTTCCCCTCGATGATCTCGTGCACCACGGTGTCCCATAGAATCGGTATCTTGTGCTGGATGACGCTGTCCTGGAGGTGCTTGTCCGCCCTGAGCTGGTTGCGGCGGTGGACGATCGCGACTTTGCACCCGAGCGACGATAGATGGAGGGCGTCTGTCAGAGCAGTGTTCCCTCCGCCAACAACTATGACCTCCTTGCCCTTGTAGAAGTACCCGTCGCAAGTGGCACAGTAGCTGACTCCTTTGCCTGTCATTCCCTCCTCGCCGGCAACGTCGAGCTTTCGGTGAGAGGAACCGGTTGCCAGTATGAGCGCCCTGGAAGTGTACCTTCCGGAGGTTGTGAAGACCTCGAACTTGTCTCCACCCCTGACTCTGAGAACCTCCTCGCCCTCATGGATATCGACATATCTCTTGGCGTGCTCCGCCATGTTCTCCATCAGCTTCATGCCGGCTATCTCGGGGAAACCTGGATAGTTCTCGATTGTCGGACTTGTCAGCACCTGTCCTCCGGGAACCCCCTTCTCGAGTATGACGCAATCCAGCCCCGCCCTGCTCGCGTATATGCCTGCGGATAGACCCGCTGGCCCCGCGCCTAGAATAATGACATCGTAATCGCCCGGCAATGCCTCGGCTGGATCGGCCGCAATCCCCTCTATGGTCATCCGACCACTGAATCCTCCGAGACCATATTAAATCCGCTCATCACAGAGCTTCAGTCGAAGAGTGATTGCGGGCAGGGAGATCTGGCCCAATATCATAAAATACGGTCCTCAGCTCTTCACGGAACGAGACCGATGGATCCGGGGACTGTCAAAGCCTTTCTTGCGATAGGAGCGATCATATTCATCGGCTTCTTCGGCAATCTCATCTTCACGAGGTTCCGGATTCCAGATGTGCTCCTATTGGTCGCCCTCGGGATGATACTGGGACCATATGCGCTGGGGGGCATGCTGCATTTCCTCACCCATCAAACCCTTGATAGCATCCTGCAGTTCAGGGATTTCCTCCTGTCAGCTGCGCTGGTTCTCATCCTGTTCGACGGGGGCCTGTGCCTCGACGTGCGCTCAGTCGTCCAATCGATGAGGTTGTCCACTTTCATCACGGTCCTGACCCTGATCTCGGAGATCTTCTTGGTGGCAGTCCTTCTGAACATATTCCTGGATGTGGACCTCCTGCTGGCACTGGTGGTCGGTGCGATCGTCGGCGGGACAAGTGAGGCTGTTGTGATTCCGATCGCGAACAGGATGAGGATAGGTCAGCAGACGAAGGCGATGCTGATAATGGAGAGCGTCGTGACGGACGTGCTCGTCATCGTCATCGCGATCTCCCTCATGTCCGTGATCGTCGTCGGTGATTTCAGCGTCCTCGGAATCCTGAGGGAGCTGGCGGTCAAGTTCGTGATCGGAGGAGTGGTTGGCTTCGTTGCTGGCATCGCGTGGCTATTCGTTCTCCAGAGGCTGCAGAACCAACCGCTATCCTACATGATCACGGTCGGAGCGCTGTTCGTCGTTGCGGGCGCTGTGGAACTGTCTCCGATAAGCAGTTCCTCGGCTGTAGCCGCGCTGATGTTCGGCCTCGCCATCGGGAACAGACGGTACGTAAAGAGATGGCTAACGTCCGTCACGCTGAGACTCTCCTCCGATGAGCACATCCATGAATTCCACTCCGAGATCTCGTTCTTCGTCAGGACATTCTTCTACGTCTACCTCGGCCTGATATTCGAGTTCGACACGTTCAAGCCGATCCACCTCGCTGTGGGGCTCGGCATAATCGCTGCCATTGTGATCGTTAGGCGGATTACGTCCCTCATCGCGTGGAAAATCGGAGATCTTGAGAGAGAGGATGCTGACGCGCTTTTCGCGATGATGCCAAGAGGGTTGGCTGCGGCAGTCTTGGCAACGATGCCTGCGACGCTCTTGGCCGGGACCAGCATCTGGTTGCCTGATTACGATCAGATGATCGTCAACATCGTTCTGATAGTCATTCTCGGAACCACCATCCTTGCCTCGGTGCTCAGCTATCTGACAGAGAGGAGGATAGACCGGAGGAACAGGGGGAGGCTCAGGGCTAGAATGGCGGAAGGAAGTTCATACTAGTCGGGTGATTGTCTCTCGAGCGAACTCCGCAGTTCCAATGCTCTTCGAGTCTGCGAGGCGAGCCATATCTTGAGTCAGAACGCCTTCTCCGAGAGTCGTCTCAATGAAGACCACGCGGATCAGGGCCGTTCAAAGGCTCTCTTGCCGGGGAATCTGGCCTTACTGCCCAGTTCCTCCTCGATGCGAAGCAGCCTGTTGTACTTCGCGGTCCGCTCGCCCCTCGAAGGCGCGCCTGTTTTGATCTGCCCCGCGTTCGTCGCGACGCTGATGTCGCTGATGGAAGTATCCTCAGTCTCGCCCGATCGGTGCGAGAGAACGCATTTGTAGTGCGATCTCGAGGCGAGCTCCACGGTCTCCATCGTCTCAGTCAGTGTTCCGATCTGGTTCACCTTGATGAGAATCGCGTTCGCCACACCTTGCTTGACGCCCTTGGCGAGCATCTTCTTGTCCGTGACGAACAAGTCATCGCCAACAAGCTGGATCTTATTGCCCAGTCTGGCGGTGATGCCTTTCCATCCGATCCAGTCCTCTTCGGACATGGCGTCCTCGATGGACACAATCGGGAACCGCCTGCACAGGTCGACATAGAGGTCGACCATCTCGTCTGCGCTCAGAGACTCCATTGTGCTCTTCTTGAAGACGTACTTCCCATCGTCGTGGAACTCGCTCGCGGCCGAATCCATTGCGAAGAAAACGTCTCTTCCCGGCTTCAGGCTAGCATCCTCGGTGGCCTTTAGCATGAGTTCGAGTGCGTGCTCGTGAGAACCGAGCCTAGGTGCGAATCCGCCTTCGTCACCGACCGCCGTGCTGAGGCCCTCCTTCTTCAGATTGGCTTTCAGCGCGTGGAAGACCTCGGTGCCACGCCTGAGCGACTCTCTGAAGTCCTTCCCGACTGGCACCACCATGAACTCCTGGAAATCGAGGTTGTTGTCCGCATGGGCGCCGCCATTGAGAATGTTCATCATCGGCACCGGGAGCACTTGCGCCCTGGTGCCCCCAAGATAGCGATACAATGGCAGATCTGCATCCAGTGCGGCGGCATGAGCAACGGCAAGAGAAGTGCCGAGGATGGCGTTCGCGCCAAGCTTGGATTTGTTCTCTGTCCCATCAAGCTTGATCATCAAGTTGTCGATTGCGCTCTGATCCTCGGGGTCCATGCCGACGATCTTTATCGCTATGATACTATTGACGTTCGAAACGGCTTTCTGGACCCCCTTTCCGAAGAACCTGCGCTTGTCCCCATCCCTCAGCTCGACGCATTCCCTGAGGCCGGTCGACGCGCCAGATGGGACAGATGCGCGCCCGATCTTGCCGGTGTTCAACACGACATCGACCTCGACTGTCGGGTTCCCTCTCGAGTCGAGTATCTCCCTCGCCTTGACCGCTTTGATCTTGGCCATCCTATCAGTGAGCCGAAGCGCTCGGGAGGATAAAAGCAATTGCGCATAGGAGCAAGTTCGTGTCCCAGTAGAAAGGTTTTATACGCCGGCCAGGCTCTGCGAAACCGCAATGAACCAGTTCGAGTTGCTGGACAGCCGGCTTAGAGAGGAACTCGCGAAAAGGGGAATCACTGAACCCACGGAACCGCAGACAAAGGCGATTCCAGCAATACTCTCCGGAGAGAACGTGCTGCTAGTCGCCCCAACCGGAATCGGAAAGACGGAAGCTGCGATGTTGCCTGTCCTGCACAAGCTCGCTGGCTCGAAGAGAGGAGGGGTGAGATGCGTCTATGTCACCCCTCTCAGAGCGCTGAACCGAGACCTTCTGAGGAGACTGAACGAATTCGGAAAGGCCGTTGGTCTCAAGGTGGCGGTGAGACATGGCGACACATCTCAATCGGAGAGGACTGCCCAATCCAAGAGCCCACCGGATATCCTGATAACGACCCCGGAAACTCTTCAGATAATGTTCACAGGGAGGAACCTGCGGCAACATCTGACGCATGTGAAGTTCGTAATCGTGGATGAAATCCACGAGCTCGCTGAGGATGAGAGGGGCGCGCAGCTCTCGGTTGCGTTGGAGAGGCTCGTTCGGATTGCTGGCGAGTTTCAGAGAATCGGTCTGTCAGCGACGGTCGGATCAATCGCAGAAGTATCGAACTTCCTTGCAGGAGTGGGGCGCACGGTATCCATGCTCACTGTGTCCGCGGTCAAGGACATGAGGATCTCGGTGGAGAGTCCTGCGCAGACCGAATCGGATCGAGATTTGGCTGGCAGGCTGCAGACTGATCTGAAACACGTCGCCTGCATGAAAAGGTGCAGAGAGCTGGTAGAAGAGCACAGGTCGACCCTCTTCTTCGTCAATACCAGGGACTCCGCAGAAGCCCTGGGCGTTAGATACCATCACTGGGACGAAGCGTTCAAGGTGGGTGTGCATCACGGATCGCTCTCCAAGGAGATTCGCGTCCAGATGGAGGATGATTTCAAAGCTGAGAAGCTGAAGGCATTGATATGCACTTCATCGCTGGAGCTGGGGATTGATGTGGGCTCCGCCGATTTCGCGATCCAGTTCAACTCGCCGAGACAAGTCACAAGACTGATACAGAGAGTGGGCAGGTCCGGCCATAGGATCGGCGAAGTATCGTACGGGAAGATCATCACTACCGAACCTGGCGAGACAGCGGAGAGTCTTGTGATCGCCAGAAGGGCCATGATCGAGGAGCTCGAGAAGTTCAACATCCGCGAGAATCCGCTCAGCGTCCTCGCAAACCAGCTCGTGGCGATGACGCTCACGGAGGGACGAGTGGACAAGGAATGGGCGTATGCGACGATCAAACGAGCGTATCCTTTCCGGAACCTGATCAGAGCGGAATTCGAGGACGTTCTCAGGTTGCTGGCCGAGTTGCACATCCTGTGGAACGACGAGACCGGATTCAGGAAGAAGACCACTGGAATGAAACACTTCTATGACAACATCTCGATGATCCCGGACGAGAAGACCTACAAGATCCGGGACGTCTCCTCGAGGAGCATAATCGGCACTCTTGACGAGAGCTTCGTCGCGACATACGCGGAACCATATTCGACCTTCGTGACCAGGGGCCGGACCTGGCGCGTTGTGGAGGTCGGCGAGGACGAGGTAATGGTCGAGCAGATACGGGAACTCGCGGCCACGCCCTCGTGGGTGGGAGAGGAGATACCTGTCCCGTACGAAGTCGCCCAAGAGGTCGGCGCCATGCGGAGGCTCCTGGCTCTTGAACTGTATCCTGGAGACGAGAACGCCAAGAATGAACTCACACACTGGATCAAGACACAGGGGGACCACCCTCTGCCCACCGACAAACTGGTGACTATCGAACAGGGAGAAGGTGTCATCGTCATCAACTGCTGCTTCGGATCCAAGGTCAATGAGACCATAGCGAAGCTAGTCGCAGGGCTTTTGACCGCGAGGTTCGGAGAGAGCTTCGGGGTGCAGACCGACGTCTACTCCATCGTACTGGAGACTCCTCGCAACGTCAGGGCAGCAGATGTCGTGAAGGTCCTCAAGGAGACCGATACGTCGTCTCTAGGCCAGCTGATGAGGCTTCTGATACGCAACTCATCCTACCTGAGATGGCAGTTCGTTCATGTGGCGAAGAAGTTCGGGGCGATCAGCAAGGGCGCGGACTACAAGATGCTCAACCTATCGAAGCTGGTAGATGTCTTCGAGCACAGCCCCATATTCGAGGAAGCTCTGGCGAAGACGCTCTGGGAGAACATGGACGTCGACACCGCGAGCCACGTACTCAAACGGATACAGGACGGGAGTATTGAGCTGAAGACTGGCTCTCTGTCGCACATCGGCAAGGAAGCGATTGGCACAAGGAAGGAGTTGATGCAGCCTCAGAGAGCGGACAGAGCGGTGCTCAACGCGCTCAAGGAGCGACTGCTGAAAGAGGATGTCGTAATGGTCTGTATGAACTGCCGGACGCAGAGGAGGGCAGCGGTCGCGCAGCTCCCGGAGAAGATCAAGTGCGCCAAGTGCGGGGGCGTGTTGATGGCTGCAATACAGCCATATGCCAAACCGCAAATCGACGTCCTCAAGAAGGGGGCCTCGAACGAAGAGCAGCGGAAGGAGCTCAAGAGGATCTACAAGAACGCGAACCTCGTCATGGCGCACGGGAAGAAGGCCGTCCTAGCACTCGTGGGCAGAGGAGTCGGCCCCGACACAGCTGCGAGGATACTGGCAAGGTACCAGATCGAGGATGACGAGTTTCTGAGGGACATTCTGGCAGCCGAGATAATGTATGCCAGGACGAAGAGGTTCTGGGACTAGTCGCGTCTTCCGAGGAAATCGAGCCCGACGACGTAGAGTTCCGAACTCGTAGATCTGGTGGCTTTCGGATGGTGTACGTGCACTTCGTCGAAATGATTCTTGACCTGGTCCACATAGCCCTTGCTCATGTCGCCGTAGAACATCTTCACAACCAAGTTGCCTCCTTCTTTGAGAACCTTCGTTGCGAAGTTCAAGGCGTGCTCGCAAAGCTCGATCGAGCGCGCGTGATCGTACGGATAGTTGCCGCTTATGTCGGGTGACATATCCGATATCACTACATTCGCACCGTCGGGGATGACTTCCAGAAGACGCGCCACGACGGAATCCTTCCTAATGTCGCCTCGGATGAATGTGACGCGTTCGATTGGGTTCATCCTTTCGAGGTCCATCGCGACGACCTTACCCTCGGGCCCGACCAGTTCAGATGCAACCTGCGACCAGCCCCCGGGCGATGCGCCCAGGTCGACTACCGTGTTGCCCGGCGTGATGAGGTCGAACTTGAAGTCGATCTGCTTCAACTTGTAGACTGCTCGGCTCCGGTAGTGCTCCTTCTTGGCCTTTCTGTAGTATTTGTCCCGGCGCCTCTGGACCCGCCACTGCTTGCTCACATCAACTGTGAATCCCCTGCCCTAAGATATTGTTTGCTACGAGTGGAGGAAAAAGGTTTAGGCGGAAGACGCAATCGCCCAATCGCAGTGATGATTATGCCGAGAAGGTTGACCTACGCGAAAGCTGGAGTCGACATAGACAAGAAGTCCCGCAGCATCGCGGCGCTTGTGGAACACCTGAAGTACAGGCGGAAGGGGTTCGGCAAGCCAATCGACCTGCCAGGTCATTTCACAGGATTGGTCGACTTTGGCGATTACGCGCTGACCCTGTGCACCGACGGCGTCGGGACGAAGCTGCTCGTGGCCGACGCGATGGAGAAGTGGGATACCGTCGGCATCGACTGCATCGCGATGAACGTGAACGACACCATCTGCGTGGGTTCGGAGCCGATAGCATTCGTGGACTACATCGCGATCGACAAACCTAACGAGAGGGTAACTTCTGAACTTGGCAAGGGCCTCGAGGCGGGTGCGGCGTTGTCCAACATGACCATCGTGGGCGGGGAGATCGCAGTGCTCCCTGAGCTCGTCAAGGGGTTCGACCTTGCGGGCACTTGCCTCGGGATGGTGAAGAAGAAGGATATCATAACGGGCGATGATGTTTCGCCTGGAGATGCGCTCATCGGCCTCCCCAGCTCAGGCATCCACTCCAACGGGCTGACGCTCGCGAGGAAGATCTTCGAGCAAAACCGCATCGGTTACAAGGAGAAGGTAAAAGGCCTCGGTAGATCCGTCGGTCTGGTATTGCTTGAGCCCACGACCATATATGCTAGACAAGTTCTAAAGCTGGTTGACAAGTTCGACATTCATGGGATGGCGAATATCACTGGTGGAGGTCTCAGGAATCTCATCAGGTTGAAGAAAAGCGTCGGCTTCGAGATCGAGAACCCATTGAGGCCAAACCCGATATTCAATGTAATGCAGGAGCTGGGCAACGTCGCCGATGAGGAGATGTACCAGACCTTCAACATGGGTATGGGCTACTGCCTCGTGGCGCCGCAAGAAGAGGCTACCGCCGTGGTCAAGGCAGCCGGCAAGGGCGCGAAAATTGTCGGTCACGCCGTGAGATCCCACAGCATAACCGTTCCCAGACTAGGCCTGAGATATTCGAAATACTGATTTGCTCTGGCCCGCGCTCAAGGATCACTTGCTGAGCAGAGACGCAACTACCGCCCCGAGAGCGGTGCAAGTCTCAAGTGAAAGGCCTCGCCCGGTTATGTCTAGATGCTTATGGCTGATGTCGAACATCTCCTTGGGAAGGCCGCGGGGACCAAGTCCAAACAGAAGAAGCACCGATTTTCCAGATCTGACCAGTGTTCTAACGTCCGGCGCGGACACCCTTTTCGCTGGCAGAGGCTTCCTCGTAGTGATCACCACTTCGCCCAACTGCGGCGGGAAACCCTTCTTTGGGAAGTCGAAGAACGAGAATCGGCCTTTCTGCGCGAGCTCGATCAGGTAGCTGCCGCTCTCACCGATGCTCGTTGTGGTCGCCACCCAGTTCGCTATCTCGACTGGAGTTGCGAGATCCTTGTCATACGGAAAGCCGAATGTGGCCAGGTTGCAGTCGAACGCGAGTGCCAACGGCCCCGCTCTCGCCAACGCCCGTCGGTGTGATTCGTGGAATTTCACGGGGTCATAGGAGTTGAAGAGACCAATCGTTACTCGTCCCGGCATGATGACTTCGAGGCGCCATCGCTGTAGGTTGGCTAAGAATTATCCCTATTCAGGGGCCTTTCGCGCGCGGCCGCAGATGGCGTACTGGTCGCCATCGAAGAAAACATCCATGTCGGGATTATTCTCCTGAAGCTCCTTGATCTTCTCCAGGACTTCGCGCAGCGTAAGTTCAGTCTTGTCCTTATTTATCTTTACGAGCACGCGTTTTTCCATCTTGAATCCCTTGTGATGCCAGGCGCAAGATACCGATTCTAATTGACCCTCTCGATATAAATATCTTTACAAAGCCGCTCCGCACAAGAAACGCGCGAGCGCGCGCGTCAGTGGCCCGCGTGCGAAGGTTGGGCTTCTCCCATAGAACCCTTCGGGCCGAATACCGGATTGGCCTTCAGCTTGCAGGCATCGAGCGCCTTCAAGCGAACCTCCTTCGGGACCTTTCCCAGCTGCTTGATCTTCTTGTCGAAGGTGTCGACGTATTTGGGGAGTACCTTGTAGACTGGCAGGAGCATCGGGACGAACATCACCCTGTCCTTGCCTAGTCCCAGAGCGTCCAGTTCCGGAGCAAGGGCCTTCAGTCTCGCCTCGACTATGTGCGCGATCTCCCCGCCTTCCTCATCCGAGAGCAGCACGCCGTCTGCGCCGTCCGCGAAGGTCTTGAGTATCTCCCTCCTCCCGATCCGCGCTGCAGAGGGGACACGCATCACCCTGATCGAAGACGGATACTCGAGTCTAGCAGTGCCCGCGGTGTCGGCTGCAACATAGGCCAGTACGTCGCCAAAGAAACCGATGACCCTGATGTCAGGAGAGGCCTCATCGAGTAGGCCTCTGATCTCAGCGTCTATTTGAGAGTCGGTGTAGTTCGCTAGCTCGAGGACCTTCTCGGGACATTCAGAGACGCACGCTCCACAGCCTATGCAGGCTATGGTATCGACCCTCGGAAACTCGTCCACGCTGATAGCCCTGACGGGGCAGATCGCCTCGCACGCTTTCCATTTGGTGCATTTCGTCCCATCTGCCACGATGGCCTTGACCGGGTCGATCAACATCTTCCCGGTCCCGATGAATTCGATGGCTTGCGCCGCCGTGCTCCTGCCGTCCAGGACTGTGTCTCTCACGTCCTTTGGCCCGAGAGTCACTCCTGCGGCGAATATGCCGGATCTGTGTGTCGCCACAGGATCGAGCTTCGGGTGCTTCTCCGATATGAAGCCGTCTTCACCCAGCGGAACCTTCAGGAGCTTCGCCAGCTCCGCAGTCCCCTTTGACGGGAGCATCGCCGTGCAGAGGACCACCATGTCGAACTCGTTCTCGATGATCTCGCCGAGGGTGACATCCTCGGCACGGACAAGGATGCCGTTGTTGCCCTTCTGTATGTCCGAGACCTTGCCGTGGATGAACTTGACTCCGTATTCCTCCTGGGAACGGACGTAGAATTCTTCGAATCCTCGACCGGCCGCACGGACATCTATGTAGTAGACGTAGACCTGCATATACGGGAAGGTCTTCCTGAGTATCACAGACTGCTTGATGGCGTAGTTGCAGCAGATCTTGCTACAGTAGGGGACTCCGACCTTACGGGTCCTCGAGCCAGCGCAAAGCACATAGGCGACCTTCTTCACTCTGTTCCCGTCTGCCTTGCGCTTGAGGACCATGCCGGCGCCGCACTCGTTGATCATGAGACGCTCCATCTGCGTGGCCGTGATCACATCGGGGAGCGACGTGTCGTACTCCTTTAGCTTCTTCACATCGAACGTGTCGAAGCCCGTGGCCATTATGACAGCGCCCACATCGAACTCCTGAAAGCGCTCCTTCTCTTCCATGTCGATCGCGTGCGCAGAGCAGACCTTGAGGCATGCACCACACTTCTTGCACTTCTCGAAGTCTACGACATATGAAGCAGGGACCGCCTGAGGGAACGGCTTGTAGATCGCCTTGCGCTCGTACAGACACTCCTCGAACTCGTTGAGCGACTTCACAGGGCAGACCTTCTCGCACTTCGCACACCCGATGCACTTCTTCGGATCCACCCCTCTCGGGCCAATCCTGATCCTGACCCTGTAACTCCCAGGCGTGCCCTTGAGATCGACCACCTCAGTCCCTGTGTAGAGCGCGATATTCGGGTTGGCGGCGACGTCGACCATGCGGGGGCTCAGGATGCACGGCGCGCAGTCGAGCGTTGGGAATGTCTTGCTCAGCTGGGCCATCCTGCCGCCTATGCTTGGCTGCCTCTCCACCATATAGACCTTGTATCCAGAGTTCGCCAGCTGCAGGGCGGCTGATATGCCGGCGATCCCTCCTCCTATGACGAGGACGTCCTTCGACATCGTCATCTCCTGTGGGTAGAGGGCCTCGAGCCTGGCAGCTCTGAGGACGCCGCCCTTGACCAGGTCCTTCGCCTTCTTCGTGCCCTCGTTCTTGTCCTTGTGCACCCAGGAGCACTGTTCTCTGAGGTTTACCATCTCCAGAGAATACGGATTCAGGCCCGCGCCCTCAATGGCCTTCCTGAATGTCTTCTCGTGCATCTTCGGAGAACAGGAGGCCACGACGACCTTGGTCAGATTGTACTTCTTGATGTCCTCAACGATTTGGTTCTGACCAGGTTCAGAACAGGTGTATGTGTTGTCCCTGCTGACGACAACTCCCTCCAAGCCCTGAGCGTACTCTGAGACAGACTTGCAGTCGACGGTGCCGGCGATATTCGTGCCGCAGTGGCAGACGTAAACGCCGATGCGCTCTACCTTCTGCTTCGTCTTGTCCTTCCTGGGCTCACCCTTGTCAGTCATGTGCGTTGGGGTAGAGAATGCTTGACAGAGTAGTTGTTCCTTTTGACGAATTCGGACATGCTGCGGCAATTTGATCGAGACAATCTGCCAAACGCCTGTTGCGGATTCATCGGATACTAGCCCGATAATAAGCTATGCAGAGGCATCATGTCCAGGACCGATTCCTTTGCGGGTAAGTATAAATATTCCAATCCGTCTATTTAGAACAGGACGGGATGTAGACAGTAAGCGATGGATTCCGCGCAATCGGCTAATTCATATCCTGTACTCCCCCACTGAGTCCGATTCAGGAGAGCTAATGCCAAGCGAAGAGGAACCTCCGGACACCATCACCTGCCCCATTTGCGGGTACGAATCACCGAAAGGTTCGACAAAGTGCAGCCACTGCTATAGTAGCCTCCAGCCTGACAAGGCAGAGGAGAAGCCGAAAGAAGAGGAGGCTGAGGACAAGGAGCTCGAAGAGCTCAAGCTCGTGCCAGGTGTCGGAGAGGCGAAGGCTGAGATTCTCCGCCAAGCGGGTTACCGCTCCCTGAAGGAACTCCAGAAGGCAAGCGTGGAGGAACTCTCATCCGTCAAAGGCATAGGGGAGAAACTCGCCGCCAAGATCATCGAGGGCGCGGTTCAATTGGCGGCCAACACCGGAGGCTCTCCTCTCGCAGACTGGCTGTCAGGAGAGGACGCGGGGTTGAACGAGTGGTTGTCAGGGGAGGAGCGGACGCAGCCGATGGCTGCTGTTGCTAGGAAGGAAATGCCCCGAGATGATTCGCTCGCCCGATGGCTATCCGGACAAGAAGAGGACATGAACACCTGGCTGGAGGAGACGAGGACCGTCGAGCCTGTTCCACAGGATCAGATAGGCCCGAACGAACTTCTGGCAAGAGAGGCCGAACTCATCCAGCTGAGAGAGACCATTCGAGAGAAACTCCAAGCGTTCGAGTCGGGCCAGTTCGACCCAGAGGCGACCATCGAGGAGCTGGCGAAGGCAAGAGGGGATCTCGAGGTCGAACGAACGAATACCAGACAGCTAGAGGAAGAGCTGGAGAATGTGAAGCGGGGGAGCATCGCAGTTATCAAGTTCATCAAGAGCCAGCAGGGGTCTGAGACCGACCAAAGAACCATCACGGACAAACTCGCGTCCGAGATGGCCAACAGGGAGAACCTCGAACTCAAGATCATGCAGCTCGAAGAAGTTGTTTCAGTCCTCAGAGACAAGATAGAATCCTCGATCATGGAGCTCCCGCCGGAGGCGCAGGAGCTCAAGAGGCAGCAGATGGCACTCGTAGAGAAGGATGCCCAGCTGCATGCAATGAAGAAACAACTGCTCTCGAAGGAGGAAGCGCTCAGCCGCGGAGTCCTCTCCGGAGCCATAGGTAGCGCGCCGATGGTGGACCCTGAGCTTGCCCAGAAAGTAGCCGAATCCACTAAGAGGGAGGAGGACGCGAATTCGCTCGTCCTCGACCTGCAGACGAAGCTCTCAGAAGCGCAGATGGCGCTCAAGCAGAAAGAAGAGATGATGAAGATCACCAGTGGTTCGGTGAAGGTAGTTGACAAGGACATCATGAAGAAACTCGAGGATGCCCAGAGAATCGAACGCACAATCGCCGTCAGAGAGCAGGAATCCCAGAGACTGAGAGAGGAGCTGAAGATACGCGACGAGGAGCTACAGAAGCTCAAAGAGCCGATGAAGTACAAAGAAGACGAAATGCTTAGGCGCGAAGAGGACCTGATGTTCCGCGAACGCCTGCTTCAGGAAGAGCAGAAGAAGATCTCAAGATCGCAGGCTGAGCTTGGATCTCAGGACGAGATAACGCTCAAGAGACGTCTCGAACAACTCCAGGCGGAAGTGAACGCCAAGGAGGAGGAGATCAGAAGCAAGGAGAAGTACCTCGGCATGAAGGAGGAGGAGCTTAGGCTCAGGGAACAGGGCGTCATCAGCGACGAGATCGAGAAGCGCGAGCAGGACAGGATGCTCGAGGTGAAGCAGGAAAGGATCAAGACGGGAACTGCAAGACTCGACGATTTGCTCCTAGGAGGCATGCCGTTCGGCTCGAACGTGCTAGTCTACGGACCCCCTTTCACGGGCAAAGAGGTACTGGTCAACGTGTTCATGGCCGAGGGGCTCAAGAAGGGCATCCCCGCAATGTGGATACTGACGGAGAAGTCCCCTAAGGAGATCCGGGAGGAGATGCAGTTCGTCGTCTCGGGCTATGACGAATACGAGAAGCTGGGACTCGTGCGGTACGTCGACGCATATTCGAGAAGCATGGGCGACGATTCCCAAGACCCGTACACTGACTACATCGAGTCACCGACGGACTACGAATCCATCCAGAAGGCGATCGAGGTCTCCGCGAAGAAGTTCAAGGAGAAGCATGAATACTACAGGGTCGGCTTCAGATCCATCTCGACACTTATCGCATATCTGGACCCGGGCACAGCGTTCAGATTCCTTAGCCCCGTCGTCGGCAGAAGAAAGAGAGACAAAGCGGTCGCGATGTACACCATCGAGAAGGGAGTCCATGGCGAACAGGAGATCCATATGATCGGTTCGCTGATGGATGGCATGATAGAGTTCAAGGTCGAGAACCTTAACACCTTCCTAGCCATCAGGGGAATCTGCGACGTTCAGTCGAGAGCCTACATCAGATATTCTTCAACCAAGGTAGGAGTGACCATAGGTTCCTTCTCGCTCGACCACATCAGGTGAGAATGGAAGAAGCGTGTTGTTTCACGCGACTTCCATGGATCTGTGTTTGTCTTTTGAGCCTTGCGCCGGTGGCGATTTCGCTCCCTGCTGCTGCATCTGAGGTGGTGGAGGTATGGGTGGAGGAAGTTGCAGGTCACGAGCGAGGATCACTGCTGTCGGCAGGCAATTCGTGAAAATCGCTCCCAGGATCTGGTTGAAGACATCGTTCGGAATGCCCTTCTTCTGGGAGAACTGATCGGCTAAAGGTCTTGCTTCGCCCTCCCAAATGATCCTTCCCTCGATGTTGATCATTCCCATTCCAGAGTAGTTGACCGTAAATCGAAAATCTATGCGGGCTTCAGCATCGGAGACAGCCGTGAGGCTTGTGATGGTCGTGTTCTGATCGACCCGCAGCTGAGGGAATCGCTCGCCAAGTTTGGAGAATCGCTTCGCGTCCGTGGAAATGAGTTCGAATGTTTTTATTGGCATTTGCTGACGACTCTCCGATTGCCTCCAGAAGCATCCTGCCGATTTAAACTATCCCTCCGACGAGTTTCGCCTGCGGAGTGACGAGTGAATCGCTCAAGGAACAGAGAATGGTGCCGCGGGCCGGACTTGAACCGGCGACTTCAAGATCTTCAGTCTTGCACTCTCCCAGCTGAGTTACCACGGCGTACTGGAGCAGATGGGCAGTTACGCATAGGCCTATATTAAACCTTGGCGAGCAGAACTCCTCCAACGTATCGGAGAGCGTGCGCAGCACTTGCGGATGAATCATGACAGGCTGAGAGAGTAGCTTTTGGAGGCAAGTTTCCAACTGCGATTTTTCCCCAATCCACAACCCTTTTTTTCACGATATCAGAAACGACAGTATTAAATATGTTCCAGACGCTGATTAGGTTACTTCGAAAACCCCGTTTGGTGGTAGGATGAATTTGTCCCCCCAGCACGTGAACTATTGTGCACACTCGACTGTCAGCCGAATCAGAAAATCACCACGGTGGGATGACGAAGAGGGCGTTGCGGCGACGATTGGAACAATCATGTCGTTGCTTGTCTTCCTCACGGCCTTTGGGATGTTTACGAATCAGTTCGTACCCGTTTGGATGAGCGACAACGAAAGCACACACATGTCGCAGGTTGTTCAACAGTTCACGACAATCAAATCATCGATCGACATAGCGATATCCAACAGCGCGAACAGCAGAATCGCTCCGACACCGGTGTTCGTGCCAATCACTCTGAGTTCTGCCAGTATACCCGTTTTCGCGTCAGCTACTGCTGGGATACTGCAGTTCCTGCCCGACGGAAGCAAAACTCGCCCCACGTTCAATCTTACGTATGCAGGCGTTGCGGCAGGAGGAGGTTCGAACCCGCTTGACAAGACCAACGACGGCAAGACCGGAGGAAGCTTGGAACTCTGGTGCCCGAACCGATACTTTGTTGAACAGCGCCTGATCTACGAGAACGGCGCCGTCATCCTCAACCAGACAGATGGGGAGTTTATCATCGCTGGACCGCAGTTCCTAGTCAAGAACCTGGGTACGACGGTGACTCCGAACAGAGTCCTGCAGATCACTCAGGTATCCTTACAGGGTTCGAATGTGACAATCGGAGGCACTGGCTCCAAGGGAGTGTCCGCAAAGCTGCAATTCGCTGACACGAAGACCTATAACAACTCTGCTGGGCCGTCTTTCACCATCATATTCAACTCGAACCACGGCAAGGCATGGGAGCGATTCTTCAACAGCACCCTGGACGGCACCGCTGGGATGACCAAGGGACACGGATACAACATTACCGCGGTACTGAACACCCCATTCGCTGACAAGACGCTCAACTACTACACGGTCACAGTGACGATAGACCGCGTTATGACCGTCGACTACACGAGGGCAACTGTCGCCTTGACTATTGGGGAGCTCGGGCTCTAGGAGGTATCAGAATGGCTGAAGCTGAGATTAAAGTGAAGCACGAAGTCGAGATCAAGGCTCCCAAGAGGCCGATCGGAACGAGGCTATACCATGGATGGATAGGCGTGATCAGCAGGCTCAAGTCCAGCCCTCTGGACGTGAAATCGCCTAGGGGAGCAGCGGCTAGGAAGCGCGACTGGAGCCACGGACGCGGGTCCATCTACACCGCGATTCCACCCATCACAGACCCTAACATCCAGGAGGTGGGGTTCTACGGCGTCGTCGAACCTTTCAGCTACATCAGGGCCACGTTCAACGCCGCCACCAGCGAGTACGTTCTCAACGTCATCGAACCCACGCTAACAGAGGACGAAGAGGATCTCCTGACCCTAATCAAGGAAACGCTCGAGAAGACCCTCGAATACGAATGGGACAAACTGAACGTCATGGACAAGAAGACATACCTTGAGAAGAGCGTCGACAGCTTCATCAAGTCCAGGGGTATCAGCATAGAGCCGGTTTCGAAAGACAAGGTCACCTACTTCATCGCGAGGGATTTTGTCGGGTACGGTGTGATCGACGCTCTGATGAACGATAAGCACATCGAAGACGTATCTTGCGACGGTGTAGGCATTCCCCTGTTCGTTTTCCACGGCAAGTTCGAGTCCATCAAGACGAACATCCAGTTCGCGGACGAGAACATACTGAACTCTTTCGTAATCAACCTGGGTCAGAGATGCGGCAAGCAGCTGTCGGTCTCGAACCCGATACTCGACGGTACCGCTCCTGAAGGCCACAGAGTACAAGCGACGTATGCAAGAGAAGTCACGACGAGAGGAGCTTCATTCACTATCAGACGGTTCAAGGAGAAGCCGTTCACGCCAGTAGAACTCATCAAGTACGGCACGGCCTCCCCGGAGATCGTAGCATATCTGTGGCTGAGCGTGGAGCACGGTGAGTCCGCGATCATATGTGGAGGAACGGCGAGCGGCAAGACCGCCACGCTGAACGCGATGGCGTTGTTCATACCTCCTGGTGCCAAAGTGGTCACGATGGAGGACACAAGAGAAATCAACCTCCCACACGAGAACTGGATACCAGGTACCACGAGATCAGGCGTCGGGGAGCGAGGAGCCGATGGCAAGGCTGCGGGCGAGATAGACATGTACGATCTCGTCAGGGCTGCCTTGAGACAGAGGCCTAACTACATCATCGTCGGTGAAGTCAGAGGCAAAGAGACCTACACGATGTTCCAGGCGATGGCCACTGGCCACACCACGTTCTCGACCATGCACGCAGACAGCGTCAAGGGCATGGTCAACAGACTTGAGAACCCGCCCATCAACTGCCCCAGGATACTGCTTACAGCCCTGAGGAACGTCATCATCCAAACACACGCCAGAGTCGGGATGGACATGGTCCGAAGGATCAAGCAGCTGATAGAGATCGTCGGGTTCGAACCCGAGACGAACGAACTGATCAGCAACACCGTCTACGAGTGGGACCAGGCGACTGACAAGTTCATCTACAAGGGCCACAGCTTCCTGTTCGACAAGATCATGGAGATGAAGAACATGACCCACGAAGAACTCCTGCAGGAGTTCGAGAGAAGGGTCGACATTGTGAAGTACATGGTCTCCAAGGACATCGCAGACCACAGGGAGATCTGGGGACTCATAAGGGATTACTACAAGGACCCGAAGGTCGCATCCGAAATGGTCAGGAAGGAGCTCTATGGCGCTGCCGTAAGGCCCGGCCAGACAGTAGCACCTGGAGGTGAGGTCGCTGCCTGAGGTAGCAGATGACTTCAGACGAGTCGAGGGGAAGAGGGCGCAGTACCTCAAGACTAAGGTCACTGCCCCGGGTGAGACCCTAGGGCCTCACGCGGTCAGGCTTCTGAAGGGTGCAGTGCCGGAGTACATCAAGCTCTCGCCGTTCCAGGACCTATCGTGGAGGATGATGGGCAAGAAAGCCAAGACCAGAACGGCGGTTCTGCAGCAGCTCGACGATTCGCTCCTGAAGGCGCACATGAAGATCAGGCCGGAAGAGTACCTCGCCTATGTGTACATGGCAACGCTGGTTGCGGCCATCGTGGGTGTCGTGGTCGGCATCGTGGTTGGCGTTGTCATATTCGGTTTGATGGGTGTCTCGCTGATGCTCAGAATACTCGTGGCGGGCGCTTCCATAGGTCTGCTGCCGGTCATGGCCTACTTCCTGCTGTTGGGCACGCCTGGCTCTAAGGCGAAGGGACGTGGCAGGGACATCGAGAAGAGAATCGCGGCAGCGATGAGCTTCATATCGGCGATGGCTTCAGCGGATGTCAACATAGATGTGATATTCAAGGAACTCTCCAGACAGAAGGTCTACGGGGAGATATCCCAGGAGGCGGCGTGGATAACGAGGGACACGGAGCTTCTAGGGTCCGATATCCTGACGGCCATCAAGAAGGCCGCGAGGAGATCGCCGTCCTCGAAGTTCCAAGACTTCCTTCAAGGGGTCATAACGACATCAACCTCAGGCGGCCAGCTGAAACCGTATTTCCTGCTGAAGGCGGATGAGTACCAGAAGGAGAACAAGCTGGAGCTCAAGTCCCAGATGGAGACTCTGGGTATGCTGGCAGAGTCGTTCGTCACAGTCGTGGTCGCATTCCCCCTGTTCCTTGTGCTCATCATGGCCATCATGGCTATAGTCGGTGGCGGCGACCCTGCGTTCATGGTGCTGATGCTCTACGTGGTCGTTCTGGGGATGATTCCGATCTCCCAGTTCGGCTTCATATTCGTCATCTGGAACATGTCAAAGGAGAGTGCGATGTAGATGCCTTCGAAACCGAAGAGCGACCAGGAAAGGGAGAAGGCGCTCAAGAGGATACTCGCAACCGAGAAGCTTGACCTGACGAAACGGCTGCTTGGCGTATCAGCCGGCATCATGGCAGTGTTCATATTCATGGGGATAATAGACGGTATCGGAAGCGTCAACCTGCCTTTGGAGCCAGTCGACTATGCGATCTTCGCGACACTGGCACTGATCGGCCCGTACGGATTCTACGTCAGCACTAAGCAGAAGCACGTAAGGGAGATCGAGACCAGGCTGCCCGATTTCCTGAGAGATGTCGCTGAAGCTGGAAGGTTCGGCATGACACTGGCAGATGCGATTGTGATCGCATCGTCAGGCAGATATGGCAGGCTTACTCCGGAGATCAAGAAGATGGCCGCGCAAATCGAATGGGGCGTTCCCGCATCTGAGGCGATCAAGCTCTTCTCCGAGAGGGTCAAGACCCCTCTAGTCAACAGAATGGCCTTGATCATCATGAAGGCAAACGATGCCGGAGGGAACGTCGCGGACGTCCTGAGCATGGTCTCGCACGACGCCAAGGAGACCATCCTCACGCAGGAGGAGAGGGCCGTCACCATGCAGACATATGTCCTGGTCGTGTACATCTCATTCTTCGTGTTCATCGCCACGATTCTGATTCTGCAGGGTCAGTTCCTGCCGAAGATGGAGATGGCCGGCAAGCAGGTCAGCGAGGCCGCGGCGAAGCAGGGAGTCGGCGAGATACCTGGCGTCAGCATCCAGGTCGACATCATACCAACGATCTCGTTCATATTCCTGCTTTCGGTCATCGTTCACGCAATCGGTGACGGAATACTTGCGGGAGTGATCTCGAACGGAAGCATACCGATCGGGATGAGGCACAGTTTCATCATGCTGGTGGCGGGCTTCGTCTCGCTCAGAATAATAGGGTGATCAAGATGACAGAGACGGAACAACCTAAGATGCCGGCCGAGGCCGGTGCGGAGGAGAATAAGAAAGGGCCAGGATTCATGTCCGCATACTACAACTTCCTTCTCAAGCTGAAGCCCAAGCCGATGCTCGTCACGCTCTCGAAGAGCGAGTCCGGCATGGACATGTCGAGGATCACCGATATCCCGAAGATATCCGAGCCCAACATCGATGAAGTCGAATTGCTCCCTATAAAGCAGAACTACACGTATGTCAGGATCAAGTACGACAACAAGACCAACGAGTACCTCTACGAGGTCATCGAGCCGAAGCTCGGGGAAGATGAGAAGGATGTGCTTTCACTCCTCAAAGAGACGCTCATCGCCTCCGTCGAGAGGATGACCGAGAGCAAGGCTGATGAGAAGGAGAAGACCCTGAGACACATAGTCGAGCGGCTGATGGTCCAGCTTGGCATCACGCTCCACCCGATTTCGAAGGAGAAGATACTGTACTATGTCCTCAGGGATTTCGTGGGCTATGGCGTCATCAACGTGATGATGATCGACCCTAACGTCGAGGACTGCTCCTGCGATGGCGTAGGAGTGCCATTCTACATCTATCACAGGAAGTACGGATCGATCAGGTCCAACCTCAGATTCGACAAAGAGCCCGAGCTGGATGGATATGTCGTGTGGCTGGCGCAGAAATGCGGCAAGCACATCTCGGTCGCGAGCCCGATGCTCGACGCGACCATCCCGGACGGCTCGAGGTTGCAGGCCACCCTCGGCAAGCATGTGACAAAGAGAGGCTCCTCCTTCACCATCAGGCGGTTCAAGGAGAACCCCTTCACGCCTTTGGACCTGCTCAAGTTCAAGACGATGAGCACGGAGATGATGGCGTACCTCTGGCTCTCGATCGAACACGGCCAGTCCATGCTGGTGTGCGGTGGTACTGCCAGTGGGAAGACCACCACTCTCAACGCCGTGCTTCTGTTCATACCTCCGCAAATGAAGATTGTCTCGATAGAAGACACCAGGGAGCTCAACCTGCCCCACGAGAACTGGGTTCCAGGCCTCACAAGAGAAGGGTTCGGTGGGAAGAACGCCTACACTGGCCGAGCCGCAGGCGAGATCGACATGTTCGACCTGCTCACATCCGCCATGAGGCAGAGACCCCAGTATTTGATGGTTGGTGAGGTCAGAGGCAAGGAAGCGTATGTCGTGTTCCAAGCCATGGCCACGGGGAAGACATGCTATTCGACATTCCACGCAGAGGACGTCCAAGCCATGGTCCACAGGATGGAGAACGACCCGATCAACCTGCCCAGGGCACTGATAACTGCGCTCAACGTGGTGTTGCTCCAGGCGCAGGTCAAGGTGGGCACGAAGATGACCAGACGCGTGAAGTCGCTTACGGAGATCGTCGGCATCGACCCCGAGACGAACGAGCTTATCACCAACTCGGTATACACATGGAACCCCGCCGATGACACTTTCAACTACAGCGGTCACAGCTACGTGTACGAGAAGGTCAGGATGGCCAGGAACTGGTCTCCCAGGGAGATGGAGAGGGAGATCAAGAGGCGCGTGGACATCCTCGAGTACATGAAGAAGATCGGCATGGACAGCCATCGCAGGGTCGCCACGATCATCTCGGCCTACTACAAGGACCCCGAGAAGGTCATGAGAGAGGTCCGGGCGAAGCTGGCCGAGGGCGCGGAGAAGATCTGAGACCGCTGACCCCTCGTATCATCTTCGCTCGTTCGGCAGCAGCATCCTGACCTGAGCCAAGATCACCTGATCTTGAAGCCACGGAGCCCCAGCTGCTTCACCAGCTCCGTCGATCTTGGATGCCACTGACCCCATTTCCTGCAAATGTGTTCCGTCCAGCTATAGGAGCCGTAGCTGTATGTTTCTCTGCGACCTCTCTCCAGCCTGATCTTCGCCTTGTTCCTGCGATAGTAGTCTTGCGCGAGGTAGCCTTCATCCATCTGATCCATGGCCCTCGTAATCATATCATCACTCAGCTCAGGATACCTGTCCTCGAATAGGGTGAATTCCGTCGGATACCGCGGCCTGGGCGGCGGGTCCTCGGCAGGGTAGCCCATCGCCAGCTGCACGAGCGGGAAGACCCTCTTTGGCAGCTCGTACTGCTTGGCGATCTTGTCCGCCTGGTACATCGCGAATCCCAGGAAGCAACTCCCCAGACCCAGGCTCCTGCCGGCCACGACCATGTTCTCGGCCATCAAAGAAGCATCTTCGATCCCGAAGAACAAGAGCGTCAAGTCATTCGTAATCATTTTCCACCCTCTCCTCGCCATGATCGTCTCGAACTTGTGCGAGTCGACGCATATCGTGAAGAGAAGCGGGGCTCTGAAAGGATTCCGTGAAGCGTTCCTCGACAATAGGATGCTGTACATCTGCGACGCAAACGGTGCCTGCTGGCCTGCCCTGACGACCGTTCCAATGACCCCATCGGACGGCGCCTTCCGCAGGTACTTCCTCACTGACTTATGGTCAAGCATGGTTCTGACAACTTGGTTTCTTTGCATGCGTTTCCCCACGAGGTTCACGCATGGCAATCCTCCGTATTCTACTCTCCGAATGAAGGTGGGGGATGCCACTCAGAGAGAGAAATGGAAAACATGGAAAATGGTTTTCTGGGGTTTGAGGAGGGTCTACTGGTTGTTTTCTTCCTTCTCTTCGCTCCCTTTCTCCTCGGTGCCCAAAGGCGTCTTGATGATCTTCTTGGGTACGACCTTGCGGTCGATCGGCCTTCTGATGACCATCCTCGGGGCTACGACTGGGGGCGCCATCCCTGCCTGAGCTGGCTTCTCCTCCGCTGGCGGGACTTCTTCCTCTGCTGGCGGAGCTGATGGCGGCGGGCCTTTCTTCTCGGCCGGGGCTCCCTTTGCAGCTCCGAACACGGTGCCGCACTTGTGACACACGGTGGCCTCCTTCGGGTTCAGCGTGCCGCAGACCGGGCACGGGATTGGGCCTTCCTTCTTCTTCTCCTCTTCTTTGGCGAGCCAGTCCTCGAAGGCGATATATCCGGGCTGTGCCATCCACCAGGCTTCGAACGCCTTCTCGCTGTACTTCTTGCCCAGCTCCGGCTTGGCGAGCTCGCGGTACTTGGAGACCATGTCGTCGTACTCCTTCCTCATGCGTTCCATGTAGTCCGCTTCCTCCTCGGCCTCGCCGACGAATTTCACACCACAGTTCGGGCACTCCGCCGACTCAGCAGGTATCCATGCGCCGCACTCCGAGCACTTCATAGTACCTGCCTCGAACTCGACTCCACACTTCGGGCATCTCTTGCTAGCAGCGGGTATGAACGCGCCGCACTCGCCGCACTCGACCAGCTTGCCCAACCCGTATATGTAGGTGTACACGAAGAAGCCCAAGACCACACCCACAACGGCCACGAAAATCAATATCCAGACCCACAGCGGGAACAGGCCGCCCTCCACTCCAGAACTGACATGGACTGTGTCTACGCTGTCGTAGGTCTGCGTGCCTATGACCGCGCGCACCTGGTACGAGCCGGTGGAAAGACTGGGAGGTATCCTCAGCAGGACGATGATGGATCCATCTGGGTCAGTAGTCTGCGCCGAGCTGTTTGAGTTCGCAACAACTTGCTTCGTAGTTGAGTCTATGAGCCAGAACACGACACCGGGAAGGCCCTTGACTGGATCGCTCGTCCCAATGTACACTACAGTGGCGCTTATCACCATCATGTCACCGGCCTTGTACTCGGCCGCATCGGTGATGATGTTCACAAGAGCGGCAAGTGGCAGCACTGTGAAGTTCAGGTAAGCGAAGTTGTTGGTCTCATCTGGTTCCGCAATCACATTCAGTTCGTCGACCCAGGCCCATATCTCATACGCACCCCCTGCAGCAGTCAGGTTCAGCGTCCACGGGACGGCGATCCTAAGCGTGTTGGCCGTCGCATTGTACGACACATTGTAGTTCGAGTTCCTCAGCAGAGTGTGGTTGTAGGTGTTCGCCACGTTGCGCACTCCTACGTGCACATCCACGCTGGTCGCATTGCTGCCGCCCAGGTTGTGGATGATGACGTTGACGGTCAACGCACGACCGAACATCTCACCTGTCACGTTCTGAGTGCCCTTCTGAACATAGATGTCCTTGACGGTATCCGATACTACAACCGATAGGTCTGGCCTCACGTCCAAGAAGGCTATTGTTGTTGAGAGCACGTTGTTGGCATATGTCTTCTCGACAGGAGTGTGATCAGGGTTGGCTATCAGTGTCAGCGTAGCGTCCGTCCTGACAGTCAGAATCGGAGCTGTGAACATTGCACTGATCTGGACACTGCCGCTGATGTCGGTCAGTGTCGCCCCGGCTACGCTCCACTGAACGGCTATCCTCTGGGAGGCGTAGTCAACCCAGAGCACACCTGACGGGCTCGACACAGGTGCCCTTTCCAGATTCTTCAAAGTAGCTGTAACGACAACGGTGTCGCCACCAGGAGCGGCGCCTGAAGGCGTGACTGACATCGCGGACAGGTCAAGGTCCGGGTAATCGAGGACCTCGAACGCCACAGATGCCACGTTGTTAGAGTAGTCCAATTCAACAAGGCTCCTCGATGGATTCACCTCCACTCGAATCGTATGGGACGGTGCGGGCATCGTAGGCGTCCAAAACACCGAGGCCTGTCCCTGGCCTCCTGCGGACACGGAAACCGTCGTACTGTCGATGAGCGTACTGTCATCGTAGAAATCCACCGGAATGCTAGACACCGACAGAGTGCCGAGGTTGTGGACCCTGGCAGAAAGGGTGACTGTAGAGTTCACGACAATGCTAGTCGCCGAGCAGGTTATCTCGCGAGCGCCCGCTGATCCCGCGAACACATAGAGGTCCGGAAGGCTCTGAACAGTCAAGAAGCCGTAACCAAGCGTAACGGCCGGGTCATCGATCTCCATCACCGTGTTATCCGGATCCACTTTGACGATCAGCGTGTGTTCACTCGGAGACACTATGCCAGCTGCGGTCCAATAGACCTGAACATCAGCGTGATCTCCGGGTCTGATCATGGAGATGACAACGGTCCCGAAGAGGCGCGACTCATCAGGAGTACTCGAATTGACCTCGTGATCATAGAAGTTGACCCGCACATTGTATGCGTATGAGACACCGTCGTTGTATATCGTGGCGTGAACTGTGACATTCTCCCCTGGCAACGGGTTCTGATTCCCGAGCCTCGAAGTTGTCAGAGTCGCCCAGACGGGATACGGAGGCGCCCAGGTCTGATGGACGGTCAGGCTCGGAAGCACAAGATTCGGACTCGTCCCGGTTATCGACATGGTCGCATAGGTCGCATTCTTCAAGAGCGGTTCAGAGTACGGTAGAACTCCCACGGATATGTTTGCAGTGGACCAATAGGTCAAGTATCTAGCGCTCACCATGTAGTTGCCCACATAGCGATATGGCGGACCAGCAGAGGTGAGGATCGACGAGAGCGAGTTCACCTTCGCGACGCCCAAGGAGTCAGACGCTTCACTAGACACCGCTGACACGTTTTGAATCCCTGGGATCCAAACTGGATACGAGTGAGCGGTCACAGTAGCACCCGGAAGCGGTTTCCCAGCAGCGTCGAGGACCGTCACATGTATCCATCTGTAGATGTAGGCCAACGCGTTCCCCTCAACTGCCACGGATGGAATGCTCGAGTTGGTGAAATGTCCTCTGCTCTCGCCCGACAAGAGCGGAGCCTGAACCAGAGTGGAATCCTTGACGATCACCTCGGCTCCTGCGTCCCACGCAGTCGATAGCTTGCCGTCCATGGTCGCATTGATGAGTATGACCTTGGAGTTCTCGCGGGCGATGATGTTGACTCCTTCGAGAGTACTGTTCATGATCTTGAGGACAGCGTGTCCCTGGACAGTGATGTTGATTGGGAGGGAGCTGACCATTCTTGACCTCTCGAAGACAAGCATCGCTGGGTGTCCAGTTGTGTTGTCTACGTAGATTGTTCTCTGATTTGGCGAAGTCTGTATCATCTGGAATTCAGCATTGTAGAATCTCAGCGTCCCATCCGCGGCGACAATCACATCGCCAGAGTGGTAGAAGGTCATGTTGGCGATTTCGAGAGATAGTTCCCCAGGTGACAAAGGAACCACAAGCCATCTAGACGAATCCGGGCTCTGAGCAGACACCCCTTCGATTCTCACCGTTTGGGAGTAGTATCGGTCGGCCGAACTCATAGCAGGATATGGCGCAGGGAATGCAAACGAGGATTCAGAGCTGGATATATCCGACCCGATCGTCGCGCTGCCATTCATCAAGTACGAGCCGACAAACTGAGAGACCGTTCCGGTCGTGCCATCGAACGTGATTATGTCGCTCATGTACGGCACAACAGCTTTTCCGTCGGATTTCGTCACATTGAAGTTGGCGGCAGTAACGCCAAGATAGTCGAGTACCTCTGCAGGTGGCTCATTAGTCACGCCGCTGGCAGTGTAGTACTTCGCAATCTGTCCCTGCAGACCCGAGGCGCCGGATCCAGTGTATACTGCCTTTATCTTTGCATTCGAGATTGGAACACCGTATTCGTCTCCCACCGTGACGTTCAGCCATCTATACACTGTAGCGTTGGAAGTAGATGTCTGAACAACAATTGGGTCCGCTCTGCCAGCAGGAGAGCCTGTATACGTTTCGAAAACGGTCCCATAGAGGAAAGCGTGGGAATTGGTCAGTGACAAGAAGTTGTGTGTGCTCGGGCTAGCCGGAACATAGTCAACTCCAACGTAGCTGTTGACAGATAGGAAGTTGGAGTTGCCGCTCAGCACTAGATTACCCGCTGCGGTGCCAGCAACGGGAAACTCGGGCAGGTATTCAATCGACGAATCGAATATCGAGAGTTTGGAACTGCCGCTCAAGGTAATGCTGGGGCCGTCATTGGCACTATCCGCCTTGGCGGGATCAGAGCCAGCATAGTACTGGACGATCATGTCATTCGGCTGGGCCGTGACGGTCGTCTCATGCAGTGATACTTGCGCACCGGTGCTGATGACAAGACTACCCGGGAACATCAGAACCGAGCCTGCTGTCGCAGTCATCACCGCATTGGCCCCGGTGACAGTCAGGATTAGGAACGGCCAAGATGTGAGCTGGTCGAGATATGTTGTGATCGTTGAATGCTCCAGTGTGAGTTTTCCGTCGGCTGTAACTTTAATGAAATGCTCGTGATAAGGAGCATCGATGCTGACGCTGACTATTGCGAGGGTAGCATCCTTGAGGAATAGCTCTCCGCCTGCACCGATCGTGACGTTGCCGTCCACCGGTTGGAAGATATTCTCTATTGTGTATCTCGTTCCGACGATGTTCAGATCGCCAAGAGAAGCGGCCTTGGTCGAGCTCGGCTTGACCAAGAACATGAAGCCCGCGAATGCGGACAACACAACACACAACACGACCAATGCACTCAGAGTTCTATTGGCAACGAGCTTGTCAGCTTTGCCTTTCATAAGTTCACCCACCCAGTGTATCTGGGTACTGCGGAAGAAGTAAGCAGTTCATCCATATAAAAATGTATTTACCGCATTCTCATTGAGAAGAAGGGGTTTCTCAGCCATCTGGCTAAGTCGCTTTCTTCCTCATAATCTTCTTGACGAAAATCTGCGGTCTCCGAAGTCCGCCCTGCTTCTCCGCGTCACCCGATTCGATCTTCGTCTCGAGCTTCGCCAAGGCGTCCTTGATGTTCACGCCGCAGGCGTAGCATATCAGGGCGTCGGTGCTCACCATGGTCCTGCAGTTGGGGCACGGGATCTCCTCATCAGATGCTGCCTGCTCTTCGGCCTTCTCCGATTCGCCCATGTCCTCATCTCTGATCTTCTGACCGCAGGCGTAGCACATGATAGCATCTTTGCTTATGACAGTCCGGCAGCCAGGGCAGAACATCTCATCCTCGCTCAACGAAGCGGTCGCTTCGCCCTCCGCTTCGGTCCTTGGCGTGGCCACGCCCTTCGAGATCATGTCCTTCTGCCTGTCTAGGAGCTTTCGGGCGTCCTCGGAGAGCTTGTCCCTGTCGTGCCTCAGAGATACCTCTTCCTCCGCGAGCGCGCGTTCCCTCGCGACGAGCGCGTCCCTCCTCGATGTCATCTGCTCGAGGATCCGTTGAATCTCCTCTTCGGACCGCTTCAGCATCTCTTCCCTGTCGATGAGTTTCTTGCGTTTCTCAGCGACATCGGCCTGGTAACCGTCGACTTCTTTCAGACGGTCGGACGCGTCCTTCTCTCTCGCCTCGGCGCTGTTCATCGCAGCCTTGGCACCTGCTTCGATCTTCGATATCTCTGCGGCCCTGGCCTCGACCTGGTTCGCGCGCTCCTGTATGGAAGCCTCGCGTGTCTTGAGTTCCCCAGCACGCTGATCGTATGTTGATTCCTTGACCCTAATCGCGTCCTCTTTCTCGCGCAGCCTCTGCTCGAGTGCGTCAAGTTCGGACTTCTGCTTCTGGACCGCCTCGCGCTCGACCTTCAGCTCGAGCTCCTTCTTTCTCGCCTCGGCCTCTTGTGTCTTGAGCCTCTTGACGGCCTGCTCGATTATCGCTTCGATTGATTGGTCTTCCGCCATCATTCATCCCTTTTCGGGGGGTTTGTTGCTCTGGTAGCGCGAGCACGGGATTGTCTGGGCACACATATAGTCTGCGGACTACTACAAAGTTTTGCTCATGGGGCCGTGAGCAGCGGCCCGAGCACCTGGATGCCATTCTTGCCCACTTCGATAGCGTGCCTCTCCATGCTGTGTTCCACGGCCCTCATCTTCTCGACCTGCAGGAACCTCATCAGCTTCCCGCGCTGTCTGTCGAGGCCGAGCATGAGTATTCCATCAGCGAGGAATCCCTCGTTGCCGAGGAGCTGTGACTCTCCTGATAGAGATCGCTCCATTATGATGTAGCAGGTCAGATTGTTGTCCCTAAGCATCTTGAAGAAGTAGAACATCTTCTTGCGCATGTCCGAGACGTTCTCCATCAGCGAGTACAATGCTCCAAGCGAATCGAGCACGAATATCGAGAACTTGTCGCCGTGTGTCTTCCTGAAGCGTTGTATCATCTTCTCGATGAAGAGTGCGTAGTCCGTCTGCGCCTCCTGACCGATGACCTCGTCGATCTGGTCAATCTCCCTTAGGTCCGTGAGGTCGGATATCTGCATCTTCATCGAGAGCTTCGCGCCGATGCTATCCATGTTCTTCAGGTGGCTGTCAACCGACTCCTCTAGCGTGGTGTAGAGCCCGAACTCGTTCTTGTCCTTGAGATAGTTGGACATCAGCGAGTAGCAGAATGTGGTCTTCATCGAGCCCGGAGGACCGGTGACTAGTATGACCTTCGGCCTGTCGATATCGCTCTTGAAGACCTTTTCTAAGCCTGGTATGGAATCCTTGAACAAGACTGAGACCTCCTGAAGGGGGACGCTGTTTGGGCGCCTGCACTTTTCAATGGGTTGAGGTCTATTAAACCTTTGCGAGTCGTTATCAATCCTGAAATCGCGGCCAGTCAGTCGGATTCCTGGCCTATTCCTTGTCGTCCTCGGGATCCTCTTCGGGATCCTCTGACTCTTCCTTGTCCTCGCGGTCCTCTTCGACGACATCGCCGTTGGGCGATTGGCAGCTGGTCAGTGTCCTTCCCGCCTCGACGACCCGCTCCTCATCTGAGCTCCTGATGAGTCGTGCGACCGCCGTCACTTTGTCCCGCTCCTTCAGCTTCATGAGCGTGACGCCCATGGTGGCGCGTCCGATGATGCTGATGCCCTTCACCGGCATCCTGATGACCATGCCCTTGACGCTGGTGACTATGAGCTCCTCGTCGTCCGTGACCTTCATGGCGCAGATGACATCGCCGTTCCTTCCACCTGTCTTGATTGTGATGACGCCTTTGCCCCCTCTGCGTATCTTCCTGTAGTCTTCAACGAGAGAGCGCTTGCCGAAGCCTTTCTCGCAGACCGTGAGCAGCTGGTCCTTTGGCTCCACAATCGCCATGCTGACGACATCGTCGCCCTTCGTAAGCCTGATGCCCCTGACGCCGTAGGTCGCGCGGCCAGTCGGCCTGACATCGGTCTCGACGAACCTCGCGGCAAGACCTTTGGTCGTTGCGAGTATGATCTCCTTGGTGCCGTCGGTGATCGATGTATCCACGACCTCGTCATCATCGTCCAACTTGATGGCGATGATCCCGCTCGTCCTCACATGAGAGTACGCCGAGAGCCGCGTCTTCTTGATGGTGCCCTTCTTGGTGGCAAACACGAGGTATGTGTCGTCTGTGAACAGCTTCACGGGTATGGTGTTCACGACCTTCTCGCCATCCTCGAGGTGCTCCAGCAGGTTCACGACCGGCTTGCCCTTGGCGTGCCTTCCGCCGACCGGTATCTTGTACGCCTTGAGCCAGTACACCCGGCCTCTGTTCGTGATATACATCACGTAGTCGTGGGAACAGGTGACGAACAGGTCCACGACGTAGTCCTCCTCCTTGGTCTCCATGCCCACGAGGCCTACTCCACCCCTCTTCTGCGACTCGTATGTGTCGAGCGGCAGGCGTTTGATGTAGCCTGTCTGGCTCACCATCACGACGACGTCCTCGACGGGTATGAGGTCCTCGATGTCCATGTCGATCGCGTTCGCCTCGATCGTCGTCCTGCGTGGGTCGCCGAACTGATTTTTGATCGCGACCGCTTCCGACTTGATGATGCCCAGTATCTTCTTCTCGTCCTTGAGGATGGACCTGAACTCGTCGATGAGTTTCTTGGTTGCGTCCGCCTCGTCTCTGACGGCCTGCATCTCCATGCCGGTGAGCCTCTGGAGCTGCATTTCGAGAATGGCCTTGGTCTGCTCCTCCGAGAGAAGGTACTTCGCCATGAGGGCGCTCCGCGCTTCCTCCCTCGTCTTGGCCTTCCTTATTAACTTGATGACTTCGTCGAGGTGGTCGAGAGCTATCATCAGGCCAGCGAGTATGTGCGCGCGTTTCTCGGCCTCCCTCAGTCTGTGCTCGGTCCTTCTCTTGACCACGTCGAACCTGTGCTCGATGTAGTAGTCCAGCATCTCCTTCAGCGACAGGACCCTGGGCTGGTTGTTCACGAGCGCCAGGTTGTTGATCCCGAAAGTCGTTTGAAGCTGTGAGTGCGCGAACAGCTGGTTCAGGACGATCTCCTCGATCGCGTCCCTCTTCAGCTCGATGACAATCCTCATGCCATCCTTATCGGACTCGTCCCTGAGGTCGGAGATGCCCTCGATGGCCTTTGACTTGACCATCTCAGCGATCTCCTCCAGGAGCTTCGACTTGTTGACCATGTAGGGTATCTCTGTGAAGATCAGGACCGCCCTGCCGGTGTCCTCGTCATGCTCGATCGTATACCTGGCCCTCACCCGGATGCGCCCTTTGCCAGAAGCGTACGCCTCGACTATTCCCTGGGCTCCGTAGATCACACCGCCAGTCGGGAAGTCCGGCCCTTTCACGATATCCATGAGGGCCCTGAGTTCGGTGTCCAGGCCTTTGATCTGCCTGTCGATCATCAATGAGACAGCGTCCACGATCTCGCTCAGGTTGTGAGGTGGAATGTTCGTGGCCATCCCGACCGCGATGCCCTGAGAACCGTTCACCAGCAGGTTCGGAAGCTTCGCCGGGAGGACAAGAGGCTCCTTGAGCGTGCCGTCGAAGTTCGGGGCGAAGTCGACCGTCTCCTCGTCGACATCCCTCAGCATCTCAGCGGCTATCGCGGACAGTTTGCACTCGGTGTACCTCATCGCCGCAGCGGAGTCCCCGTCGACGCTGCCGAAGTTGCCTTGGCCGTCGATGAGCGGGTAGCGCAAGGAGAATCCCTGCGCCATGCGCACGAGCGTGTCATATATCGCGATGTCGCCGTGAGGATGGAACTTGCCCAGGACCTCGCCCACGACCCTGGCCGCCTTCTTGTGGCCTTTGTTGTGCGCCAGGCCCATCTCGTTCATGGCGAAGAGGATCCTTCGGTGGACCGGCTTGAGCCCGTCGCTGACGTCGGGCAACGCTCGCCCGACGATGACGCTCATGGCGTAGTCGATATAGGACTTCTTCATCTCGGTCTCGATCGGCCTCTGGACCAACCTCAAGGCGATCTGTTGCTGTTCCTGCACGACGTCGTCCATCTGCACTCACCTACACATCCAAGAACTCCACTTCTTTCGCGTGGTCGTGGATGAACAGCCTGCGAGGCTCCACGGCATCGCCCATGAGAATCGTGAACAGCTCGTCCGCCTCCACCGCGTCCTCGACCGTGACGCGCTTGAGGACCCTGGACTTCATGTCCATGGTCGTGACGCGGAGCTGATCTGGGTTCATCTCACCCAGGCCCTTGTACCTCTGGATGTCAGCGCCCTCGCCGACCTCCCGGACTAGCTCAGCGAGCTCCTTGTCGCTGTAGACGTACTTCTCCGTCTTGCCCTTCTTGAGCCTGTACAGAGGTGGCTGCGCGATGTAGATGAAGCCGCGGTCGATCATCTGGCGCATGTATCGGAAGAAGAATGTCAGCAGAAGGGTGCGTATGTGGGCGCCGTCGACATCACCATCGGTCATTATGCAGACCCGATGATACCTGGCCTTCTCGATATCCAGCTCGGATCCGATGCCGGTCCCGAGGGCGGTCACTATCGTCCGTATCTCGGTGTTCTTGAGCATCTTGTCGAGCCTCGCCTTCTCGACGTTCAGTATCTTGCCTCTGAGCGGTAGGATGGCCTGGAACGACCTGTCCCTGGCCTGTTTCGCGCTTCCGCCTGCGGAATCGCCTTCGACGAGGAACAGCTCGCACTTGGTCGGATCTTTCTCGGTGCAGTCCGATAGCTTGCCCGGAAGGTTCCCCACATCCAGGAGGCCTTTCCTGCGAGTGAGCTCCCTCGCCTTGCGCGCAGCCTCTCGGGCTTGAGACGCGAGTAGGGCCTTGCTTATGCAGGCCTGAGCCACCTTCGGATTCTCATCGAGGTACTCGAACAGCTTCTCGCTCACCGCAGACTCGACTATGCCTCTGACATCGCTGTTGCCCAGCTTCGTCTTCGTTTGGCCTTCGAACTGCGGTTCGGGCAGCTTCACGCTCAGGATCGCCGTCAAGCCTTCCCTCACATCCTCCCCGCTCAGGCCTTCCTCGTTGCCCTTCAGGAATCCGTACTTCTTGGCATAGTCGTTGATGGTCCTCGTGAGAGCTGCTCTGAAGCCCGCAAGGTGAGTGCCCCCCTCGATCGTGTTGATGTTGTTGGCGAAGGAGTGGATGTTCTCCGAGTAGCTGTCTGTGTACTGCATGCCCATCTCGACGGAGAGCCCTCCTCTCTCGACGAAGATGTAGATGGGTTTCTCGTGAAGGCTGGCCTTGCTCCTGTTGATGAACTGAACATACTCGACGATGCCGCCGTCGAACTTGTAGGTGTTCGACTGGCTCGTTTTCTGCTCGGAGATCGATACCTTGAGGCCTTTGTTCAGGAAGGCGAACTCACGCATCCTCCCTGAGAGAGTCTCATAGTTCAACTCCGTGCTCTCGAAGATCTGAGCGTCCGGCTTGAACCGAATGATGGTGCCAGTACCCTCCGTGTCCCCATCAACCTTGATGGGGCTGGTGGGCACGCCCCTCTCGTATCTCTGGAAGTGAATCTTGCCTTTTCTCTTGATCCTGACCTCGAGCCACTCGGAGAGGGCGTTCACAACGCTGAGGCCGACACCGTGCAGACCGCCAGAGACTTTGTACGCCTTCTTGTCGAACTTGCCACCCGAGTGAAGCTTCGTAAGCACGAGCTCTAGGGTCTCCTGCTTGTACTTCCCGTGCATGCCTATGGGGATGCCCCTACCATCGTCCTCGACCGTAACGCTGCCATCGTCGTTGAGGACGACCGTGATCGTCGTACAGTAGCCAGCCATCGCCTCGTCGATGCTGTTGTCAACGACCTCATACACCAGGTGGTGAAGCCCGTGAAAGTCCGTGCTGCCGATGTACATGCTCGGCCGCTTTCGAACGGCTTCCAAACCCTCTAGGACTTGGATTTCTTCTGCATCATACGCAGTATCTTCCATGAGATTTCCGCCCCTATCACGCAGGCTCAAACATCGGTTATTTCCTCGCGCATCCCATCCGATTTTCGGCGCTTTATTTGGCCTTCATTTTCATAATGGACTGCGCGTATATAAATGCTTTCAGAATACTATCTGGCTGCATGCAAAACCCCCCTTTGTTTCCACTGCAACATACTGCCGATTTGCAGGTTGGATTTCCATAGGAAATGTCGGCGCATGCCGATGAGGCTTCCGAGGGGTTGACGTCGGGCTCCGAGGGGGAGGGCGATGAGCACCATGGCGGGACCCGAAAAAAAGCATGAGAGTCCACCACCCAAGGAGTCTGGGTGAGAAGACCCACATCGCAGCTAATGAAAGGATTAATACCGATGGGGTCATCTGTAACCAAGAGTCCGATGAAGAGCCAGAACAAAAGGTCTTTTCCACAGGAAATGAAGGGGCTTTCGAAGATTGAGGGAATCGAGCCAGACAAGCTCACCAGACTCTTCAAGGCTGGGAGAGTAGTGATTCCTTCGAATCCAAGGCACAAGACCCTCAAGCCCTGCGCGATTGGGGAAGGGCTCAGAGTCAAGATCAACGCGAACATCGGCACTTCGCCAGACTACGTCGACCTGGATGAGGAGGTCGAGAAGACCAGGGTGGCCATTCGGTACGGCGCCGACGCGATCATGGACCTGAGCACTGGCGGCAACATACGAGACATCAGGCAGAGGATCATGAAAGCCTGCTCAGTGCCAATCGGGACCGTCCCGATCTACGAGGCGGTCTGCAAGACAGCTCACAAGGGCGGGCCCGCGAACATGTCCAGCGACGACCTTTTCAGGACCATCGAGCAGCACGCTCGTGATGGCGTGGATTTCATGACAGTGCATTGCGGTGTGACGAAGCAGACCTCCGCCTCGCTCGTCAAGCACAAGCGTGTCACCGGCGTGGTCTCTCGGGGAGGCGCTCTTCTGGTCGCCTGGATGCATCAGAACGGACGGGAGAACCCGCTCTATGAGGACTATGACTATCTTCTGGAGATGGCGAAGGAGCACGAGTTCGCTCTGAGCCTGGGCGACGGATTGAGGCCTGGCTGCATCGCGGATGCGAGCGATGTGCCACAGATCCATGAGCTGATAGTCCTCGGCAAACTCGTTGAGCGAGCGCGCGAGGCGGGCGTGCAGGCCATGGTTGAAGGTCCAGGACATGTCCCTCTGAATCAGATAGAGGCGAATGTGAGGATCGAGAAAGCGGTCTGCAAGGGGGCGCCGTTCTATGTTCTGGGTCCACTGGTATGCGATGTAGGAGCGGGGTACGACCACATCACGGGCGCGATCGGCGGAGCCCTTGCCGCGTACTTCGGCGCAGACTTCCTCTGTTATGTCACGCCGTCAGAGCATCTTTCGCTCCCCACGGTCGAGGATGTCAGAGAAGGTGTGGTCGCCAGCAGGATCGCGGCGCACGCAGCCGACTTGGCGCACGGACGCGGGAGTGCGTGGGACCTGAAGATGTCCGAGGCGAGAAAGGCCTTCGATTGGGACAAGATGTTCTCACTGTCGGTCGATCCGGAAAGGGCGAGAGAGTATCGCGAGAAAAGGAAGTCTCACAGCCCCAAGGTCTGCTCGATGTGCGGCGACCTCTGCGCGATGAAGATGGTGGATGACCTCTTGAAGTAACGTCCATCAGAGGAAGAGGCCCATAGGGAGCTGCATCACCATTCCGACGACTATGAAGACAACGCCCGCAGCTACAGCAGAGAGCAGGGAGGAGAGAACTGCCTCGCCTGTCGCGATGTCGTTCGACACGCTGATCGCCTTGCTCGTGATCAGCAGCAACCAGATGAGACCCAGGACCGCAGTCACCATGAGTATCATGCCAGCCACAAGGGCTTGATCAGTCTCCGCGTTGGTCCAGTCGTGGATTCTGCTGAGATCCAGGCCTTGGAAACCCACATTGAAGACGAGCAGCATGACGATGCTCAGGAGCACATAGGAGGGATAGCAGTACCCTAGGAGGGTTATCGTCGTGCTTCGTTCGCCCCTACCTCCGAAAATGCCCTTCGATATCAGTGAGGCCGTCAGCCCATATATCAAAAATGCCAGGAGAGAGACGATGAAGTTCACCGAGGCCTGCAACCCCATCTCGATGGCGTCGCCTGTGGTGTAGCCGAACATGTCGCCCATGTCGGCGGTCACGAGCATGCTCACGACCACCGAAACCATGGAGAAAACGACGACCAACGCCAACGCCCTCTGCAGGTTCGAAGACAGGTAGAGGTTGACGAAGGCCTTCGTGGGCGAATA
>Ga0315285_10000080_pt1 | contig 93106 bp, 123 predicted proteins | sample YL17G09_36_MG_FD_203698 | JGI IMG/M metagenome (GOLD analysis project Ga0315285, IMG submission 203698) | Sediment microbial communities from Yellowstone Lake, YNP, Wyoming, USA - YL17G09_36 | ecosystem: Environmental > Aquatic > Freshwater > Lake > Sediment | place: USA: Wyoming | collected... | reverse complement strand
GTATAAGTTGCAACTACAATTTTTTTGATATTGTTCTTTTTAGCAAATTCTAAAGCTAATTCTATAGTTTTATCTGTATTTTCCTTTCCTGGATTTAAAAAATATGTTATTTGTTTTGTTTCATAATCCATAAAATCACATTAACCTAAAAATGCCGTCCTGAAAAACGCGTCTGTCTCGCTTCTTTATCCATGTTGACCTCTCTAGGTTGGCTGCAGTCTGTCCGACATCCTCTTTGTTTATTCCTGTTACGGTTATTTCATCACCATTTATTTCGACCTTGCAGTCTCCGACTATGGTAGTTTTTCTTGGTGTCTTCTCACCCAAAAAATTATTTATCAAAATTTCTCTTCCTGTAATCTTGACAGTGAATGGAAAGTGCATATACACTATCTTCAGCTTAACTGAGAATCCTTGTTTAACACCCTCAGCCATGTTTAGCACGTGAGACCCGATTGTTCCCACCATTGCCTTGACCTTCTTTCTCTTAGATTCTGAAGATATCACAATCTTGTTGTCAGTTTTTTTGATTGAAATCTCCTTGGCAAATAAAGGGCTATAAAAATCTTTTTCCAAATTTCCTTTAGGCCCTGCAACCTTTACCTTGAATTTCTCTACATCAATACTTATGCCGTCAGGAATTTCGATTGTTGTTTCCATAATAATCACTAATAAACATAAGCTAGCAAAGCTCCCCCTAAACCTTTTTCCTTGGCAACATTATGAGCCAGTATTCCTTGGGATGTTGAAATTATAAGAAGGCCTAAACCAATGGCTGGCAGGTATCTCTTTTCCCATTTTGCATACTCATCCTTCTTAACATAGAACCTCGGTCTTATCGAGTTGCAGTCATTAATCTTTCCAAGAAGCTGTACCTTAACCTTCCCCCCTTTCTTATCGTCAATGTACTCGAAATCCCCTATGTAGTTCTGCTTTTGCAATATCAATAGAACGTCCTTAACCATCTTGGAAAAGGGTGTAACTACTTCCTTCTTTCCGTAATTGTCTCCGTTCTTTATTGCAGATAAAACATCTGATAACAAATCATGCATCATAAATATCACGAATATTTTTTAAACCCTAATTTTTTTGCTACCTCTCTGAAGCACTGTCTGCAGTAAAGCAGTCCGTATCTCCTTATCAAGCCGTCGTGCCTGCCGCAGCGCCTGCACGCTCTACTTCCCTTGCCAAATTTTCTTTCTCTTTTTTTAACTTTCATAAAATCACATTAATTTACATTTATTTTCTGTACAAGTGCAGGTTTTGTTGGTCGTCAAATATACTTCTGGACACGCAGCATCAGTTTCAAATCCAGCTTTCTCATTTATGTATGAAATATATTCTTGAAAGTAATTCTTATTAACGCATACCTCTATACCTCCAGCTTCAGGAGGACAAACAGAACCTTTGATTTTTATACAATCTTCATTTTCAGCACATTTTACAAAAAGTGCAGATGGCTCTACAAAATCTGTTTTTGAATATTTGTATTTAACATTTTTTGTTGGAGCGTAAAACTCCTGGATTAAAAATACCAAGCCTATGATAATGAACAGGAATGCCAAAAATATCATTATGTCTCTTCTCATACTATTTCAACCCCGTAACTTTTACTGGTCCATTCCAAGGCCTCTTCAGGTTTTATCAGATGCTCTTTGCCTATTTTACTTTTCATTCTCTTTCTCTTTACTCTGAAACCAGGCCTTTCCAAGGTCACACAAACATCCATGCCAAAAATACCAATCTCAGGATCATACCTAACGCCAGGAATATCAATGTGCTCTTTAACGCCAAAGGAAAAACTTCCCTGAGCATCAAAAACATTTTTTGAAAGTTTGTTTTCCACTGCATCAAAAGCCTTTTTCAAAAATTCTCCTGCATCCTTCCCTCTTAGAGTGACTTTACAGCCAATCGGCTTTCCCTTAACAGCTCCAAAAGTTGTTCTGTTGCGAGTCTTTGTTATGACGACCTTTTTATCGGTCAGCTTCTCCAATAGAGATTTGGCTCTTTCAAGCTTCTCGCCTGCATCGCCACAACCAATATTGATTGTTATTTTTTCTATTCTGATATTTCTCATTGGATTCATATCATCACTCTACTTTTATCATAGGCTTGTCCCTGCCAACAATAATCAACAGTTCCTTAGGAACTTCGAATGTCTTCTCGCCCATCAGCCAGACCCTGTTCTTTTCTATCTCCTTTATTTTAGAAACCTTGCCTGTGTTCTTACCGCCTAAGACCATGGCAATCGAGCCTTTCTCGAATTTTATGTGCTCAATTATTTTCTGTTCTGGCAATTCTATTAACAACGAGTCTTGAGTAGAATACTTCTCATTGGTTAGAATGTTTCTTCCGTCATTCAAGTTCAGCTGGTTTTTGTTTCCCTTCAAAGTTTTCTTGTCAATTATCTTGCAAATCTTCAGCTTCTTTTCGTTTTCCGGTATTTCTATGAAACTTACGCCATCCCTTGGTATAGCCCTCCAAGATTTTTTTATGGAAGGAATCTCAACCAGGTCAAAAATGCCCACTCCAAACTTGGGGTCCTTAATTTTTCTGCAATCCACTAGAACCTCACCCTTCTTGATTATGGTCCTGGCCTCCTTTCCAGTTTCTGCGAGCTTGAAAACGTCTCTTATCAAAACCAACAGGGGAAGTGAAAGACTCTTCTTATGAGAACCTCTAGGTGGGACTGTGAACTTCTTCGTTTTCCTTTCAATCGGCCACCATTTGGGTGATGCTAGTCTTTTTAATCTTGCCAAATTTATGCACCTTTCCTGTTAATTATTTTTATTCTTCTCTTGTCATCCATCACAGGATCCAACAAAAGCAAATTTGAAGCGCTTACTGGAACATGAACTTCTTCGCCCGAGACTTTTTTTCTTTTAACATTCTCAATATAAACTTTAAATCTTTTTAAATCAACATCTGAAATTTTTCCTACAGTCCCCTTGAATTCTCCTCTCATCACTCTTACCTCGTCACCCTTCCTAATCGACAAGGATCTTTTCTTCCATTTCTCAATCAGGCTCTTCGATAGGTGGGCTGACAAAAACTTATGCCTTTTATGCAGTGGCGACTGGTAAAGTGCCTTTCTTTGTTTCGACGGCTTCTTTGACTTCATCATAACACCGTCGTGGCTATTTTGCCAATCATTGAAAATCTTTCAACGACTTCTTTGGCTATCGGCCCTTTAATCTTGGTTCCTCTCGGCTCTCCCTTATCATTGATTAAAACAGCAGCATTGTCCTCGAATTTAACTCTTAAACCGCTCTTTCTCCTATACTCTTTCTTTTGCCTAATGATTATGGCATGAACGACCTCGTGCTTTATTTTTGAATTTCCGTCTTTCACAGCGCAAATTATCCAGTTGCCCACTCCGCAACGGGGAGACCTGCCCTTTACACCCTTGTAGCCTTTGACTGCTATTATCTGCAGCAAAGTTGCCCCAGAGTTGTCTGCGCATTTTATATAACTTCCAGCCTGCAAGCTTTTGATTACTATTGCTGATATTGGCTTCATTTTTTCTCCACCTTTTCGATTACAACAAATGTTTTAGTCTTGGATAATGGCCTGCATTCTGCAATCTTGACAATGTCCCCCTCTTTGGCATCAATGCATTTAGGATTATAAGCAGCAACCCTGCTATGCCTTCTTTCATATCTCTCGTATTTGGCATTGTAACGATTAAAGTCCCATCTCACAACCACTGTTTTTGAAGCCTTGTCACTAACAACCCTTCCTTCAAAGACTTTGCCCCTCACTGAAAGTTTTCCATGGAATGGACACTTTATATCTTTGCAAGCCTTTTCTGGCGGCTTTACATCCAGTCCTATGTTCCTAACCTTTTGTTTTACCATTTTTTCACCTTTAACTTTACCCTTTCCTCAGGTCTTTTGGCAATTATCGTTCCGTCGACCTTAACCCTCTTTCCATCAGGAATTATGAATATGAAGTCTGTCCCTTTTTTCTGAATCTTTTTTATTCCTTTTTCCGTCTCTATGACCAAAAGGTTCTTTGTCTCATCAACAACCAAACCCTTTATATTGATGTGAAATTTGTTGGTGCTGTTCGCTATCTCGACTTTCAAACCTATGAGTTCGTGCCTAATCAGGTCCTTTGCTGAAATCATTTCACTCAACTTCAATTTTTTCTTCAGGGAATCCTATATCAACTAAGAGCTGTTTTATTTTTCTTCTGTGATCGCCCATTAGTTCTATTCTACCTTCCTTCAAAGTTCCACCGCAAGCAAGCTTTGTCTTGAGCTTTTTTATCAAGTCTTTAGGATTTGCTTTTTCTTCTATCCCCTCTATTATAGTGACGAACTTTCCCAAAGACCTTCTTACAGTGTAAACCCTTATCTTTGCTTCTTCCTTTGCGATAGTCTTGCAAACGCAAAGCTCAAGTGGAAGACCGCACAATGGACATACTTCAGGCAGTTTTTTCACCCCTCTTCTTTATTTCAGTCAAAATTCTTGCTATTGTCTTCTTAAGTGTCTTGACTCTTCCAGGATTGCTAGGGCTTCCTCCTATGGCAATCTGTCCTTCGTCCTTTACCAATTCTAACTTCAATTCGTTTAATCTGTTGATAAGATCATCATGAGACATTTCCTTTAGCTGCCTCTTCTTTATTATCGCCAACTTCTTCTACCTCCTTTTCTTCTTTTTTAACTTCTTTCTTCTTTTCAATATGTCCGACTCTACCTTCCTCGATATTTTTCATAAGTTCCAATTCTTTAGGCGGGACTGTCAATATCCTGACTTGGATTCCTATTATTCCAAGCTTGACATTAGCTTGAGCATAAGCTGTTTGAACATCTGTCTCTGCAGGATCGCCTGAATATTTCAAATATCCCGAGGAGAATTTCTCTACTCTTGATATGTCGCCCCCTATTTTTCCGGCAACTCTTATTGCAACGCCGACAGCGCCTGAACCAATAACTCTTTCCAATGCCAGGTTAACAACCCTCTTGTAATTCAAGCCCCTCTCAATCGCAGATGCTATCCACTTGGAAATAATGGACGGGTCAAGGTCTGGAACCGCTACCTCTTGAACATCTAATTGCGGGTTTTCAAAACCGAATTTTTCCTTTAGAGCCTGCGCCATCAAGTCTATGTTCTTTCCGCCTCTTCCGATTATTATTCCAGGCTTGTGAGCAAAAACAGTAATCCTTATGCTCAAAGGAGTCCTCTGTATTTCACTATGGCTATAACCGGCTCTAGCAAATTCTTTAGACAAAAATTCTTCTACATCCAAGTTTCTTATTGCCTCTTTAACGAACTTTTTTTCCAAAGCCATTTTTATCACTTAATACAGCTTGTATGTGGGCTGATTTTAGTTGGATGCCATGCCTTCTATCTCTCCTGCCCCTGTACATTGTAGAACCTTTATGAGCCGATATGAAAAGGTTTAATGAACTCGCGTCAACATTCTGAGCCCTTGCATTGCTTTCAAGTTGATTCAATAATTTCAATATCTCTATCGAAGTCTTGGTGAAATATCTTCCTTTGATCGAATCTTTTTTGTTGACTATATTTTCCAAAAGCTTTTTTGCGTCTGCAAACTTTTTCCTGTTCAAAACTTTGCAGACTATTATGGAATTCTCCGAGGATATTGAAAACGTGCCCAAGGCACGAACCTTTTCCTTTGAGCTTATTGCGTATTTCATAAAAATCATTTTTTCTTTTTCATTTTATCGTAAATCCAGATTATGAGACAGGAGAAGAGATACCAAAAGATAATATCAAGAATAAAATTTATTAAACTAAAGATAGGTGCTCTATAGTCTACAAGTGTTTCATTAAGTAACATTGCAGGACCATATACTGGAAAATCAAGGTAAACGAATGGAAATCCTTTGTCTTCAATGTAAAAAGTATTGTTCATTAAAAAAGAGAATATAATAAATAAAACTACAAATATAATAATCTTTCTCCAGTCTGGCTTGAGGAATTGTTTTATTTTCATTTTTATCACTTTACTTAAGAGGCAAAAATTTTGAACTTTTCGTGGCACCGACTCCAGGCGCGGAATGCTGAACTCTCTTTCTTGTCAAAGCGAATTCGCCTACCCTGTGCCCGAGCATCTCCGGTTTTATGTCAACAGATACCCATTCTTTGCCGTTGTGAACCAGGATTTTTTTGAAAAGCATTTCAGGTATTATCACCATTTCTCTCATATGAGTTCTGACAGGCTTCTCAGACGTTCTTAATTTTTCCAAAAACTTTTTCTCGTCGTCGTCAAAGCCTCTCATCAGGTTTCTCCTTGATCTTGAAGGAATCAACTTGGCAAAATCTTCCAAGTTCATCTTTTGCAACTCTTCAGCTGTCTTACCCTTTAATAAAAATATTCTAGGCATATTATCGCTTCTTTCTCAGACCTGATCTACTTGCCGCTATCGAACCCACCTTTGCACCTGGGGGAGCATTTCTTGAAACTGTTTTTGGAGTTCCAGGTTTGGTTTTACCGCCGAACGGATGGTCAACAGGATTCATTTTTACCGCCGATGATCTTGGATAAAGTTTGTTCCTCGCGTCCCACAAATGAGCCTTTTGACCGGCCTTGACAAACGGTTTATCTCTCCTGCCTCCGCCAGCAGGTGTTCCTATTGTTGCCAAACAATCAGGATTAAACATTTTGAATTCTTCTGAAGGCATCCGTACAGTGACCTTGCCTGCCTCGTTTGAAACTATGATTGCTTTTGTTCCAGGCGAACAGCAAAGCTTTGGACCTGAACCAGGATAATTTTCTATAGCAAAAATAGAATAACCTTTAGGAATTTTACTCAACGGCAATATGTTTCCTGTTTTTGCATCGCCCCCCACATTCAAACTATCGCCGACTTTTAAACCTTCAGCAGCAATTATAAAAACCTCTTTGCCATCCGTCCTTATTCTAGCCAGAGGTGAATCCCTGCCAGGGTCATGAACAATGTCAGCAACCTCGCCTGTTTTAAAACCGTACTTGATGTCGCTTACAAACCTATGGCCTGGGCTACGATAACGCGGCCCGCCTTTTCCTCTTGCTCTTGAAATTATTCTCTTGCCCATATCATCACAGCATGCCCAATCTTGTGGCAATATCGCTTGCTGAATATTCTTTTGAAAGCCTTATCCATGCTTTCTTTCTTCCCTTCCTGTCCAATAAAGTTGTAACATCGTCGACCTTAACATTAAATGCTCTTTCAGTTGCCCATTTTATCTGTCTCTTGTTTGAATCCCTGTTAACAATAAAGACTAACTTGTTCTCTGCTTCAATTTTTCCAATAGCCTTTTCAGTTAGCAGGGGGTGAAGTAGAATACTCCAAGGGTCTACTAACGGTGCTCTTTCTTCTTGTTTTTTCTTTTCAGCCATAAATCTCACCAAGTTTTTTGATTGCTGATTCCGTGAAAATAGTTAGTCTGCCAGGATGAGTTCCTGGAGCAAGTAATTCTGCATTCAGATTTTTTGCCAAGCAAATGTCAACTCCTGCTATGTTATTAGCTGATTTCAAAATACCCTTGTTCTCGCCTATAACGAACAGAACAGACTTTTTCCTAGTATACTTCCTGCCTCTTCTCTTGCCCTTGCCAGCTCTAACCTTTTTATTCTTTGCTCTTTCCATTTCTTTTTCCAAACCAATCTTTTCCAAAAGTTCTTTGACAGACTTTGCTCTCTTCAGTTCTTGCAGAGAATCATCAATAACAATAGGTAAATTAATATTATTGATCAAGTGGCCTCTTCTTGACACGATTTCCTTTGAGGCTGTTGAAGCTATTGCCGATTTTATTGCAAGGACCCTTTCCTTGTCATTTATTTTCTCATGCCATATCTTTTCAGCTTTGGGTGGGTGAGCCTCTCTACCTTTTCTAGCCTGAGGAACAAATCTTGGAGTCAATTGCAAGTTAGGAGGTCCGCCATGTATCCTGGCCATCCTAGCTTTCTCTATGTTCATCATGTGCCCAGGTCCTTCCCTGACCCCGTGATAATGAGCAGATGTCCTTTTCCCTGCCAACTTGTCTGCACCATAAGGTTGCCTCTTGTGGCTCTGAATTGCAAGCACAGCCCTCTTTATAAGATCAGGCCTGAAACCTGTGTTAAAAACATTGGGCAATTCTATCTCGCCCTTCTGTTTGCCTTGAACATCAAAAACAATTGCTTTCATAATCAAACACCTTGCTTGCTCTCCAGAGAAACATAAGTTATATCTATGGGATGAACTTTTTTGGGCCTTACAGCAAATCTTAATCTTATCAGTCTTTTTTTTGGACCCGGTGTGCAACCCTCCAAGAATATGTAATCACCGGTAACATTACCATAGTTTAGGAAGCCGCCTTTGATGCTGAAACCATTGGATATTTTCAAAATTCTTTTGTTTAATTCGGTTCTTGTTTGGAAACCCAATTGACCCGCCTGAGGAATTGTCCATCTGACTTTTCCTGGCTCTGTTTGGCCATGCGCTCCGATTTCCCTTTCCATTTGCTCTGCCTTTCTGGTGTTGGTCTTTACTCCGAATCTCCTGACAGGACCTTCGTATCCTCTTCCTTTGGTAACAGCAATAACATCCACCAAGTCTCCTTCTTTGAAAACATCAGAGATTTTTATTTCCTTTCCCAAATTTTCTTTGGCATACTTTATTTGCTCTTCAGCAGGACCGCCTAGAGCGATTTCAAAGACTTCAGGTTTTTTCTTGAAAGTGGGTTTTGTGTGACAGATCAGATTTATTTTAGAAATATCCTTTGGTATTTTGGTAAATTGCTCTTCTAGATTTTTAAATTTCTTCGGGAATCTTAATTTTCTTGAAAGGTTTTTATCCATCTTGTCAGAAAAAGCATCGAAAGAAGATTTGTTTTTCGTATAACATCTAAAACCAAAAACAGAAAGAGGAGGACAGTCAAGGACTGTTATCGGCCTTGATATCTGTTGACCCCTTGTCGTTGAGTTGGGGTTGTTATCAGTGATCATGACATGAGACATTCCAGCCTTGTAGCCGGCAAATCCAAGAGGTTTGATTTCCTTGGACACGGACCATGTTCTTAATCGAGGATAGATACGTCTAGCTCTTTTCTTAGGATAAAATCCCTTACTACCTTTTCTTGGTCTTTCTCTCTGCGGCATTCACTTCACAATTATATGCAAATTTAAACCTATTTAAATCTTCTCAGAACACGTTTACTACGAAAACTTTCCAAACACTAATAGAACAAGAACGTATTTAAAGTTTTCCAAAACCGACTGTTTGATAACCCCTTGGCACAAGCTTATGAGATTTTCTCTTGCCACCAAGAATTCTCCAAAGGTTTTTAACTCCCTCACTCATTTCATGCCTTCTCTCTTCTAATAAATGAGTAGTAATTTGTGAAGTATTTTTAGTTTCTTTAGAAATTTCTCCAAAACTTAATAAAGTTGCATATTCTGCACCGCTTACTCTATAGACAGCAGTACCTCTTTCTTGTCTAATTTTTCTATCTGAATTTAAAATGTCTTGAAACCCTTTGTTATCTAATAAACCTCTCAGAGTATCATAAAAATCTGTAGAAACATATACTTCATAGTTATCTGAAAAATTAACTTTTCCTTTTTTTGGAACATTTCCGTGTATAGGTATTTTCTTACGTCTATGATTAAAGCAACAAACCTCATATGTTTGTGAAATTTGATTTTGTTCTGCTTGCATATTCTCACTTTTTAAATTAGACCCTCAAGTTCTGGGAAATGATCTCCATATTCATGAACCGCTTCAACAATTAGGCCTGCTCCTTCGCGTTCAAGAGTTACACTGTCTCTACCAAGAGTAAAATAATCAGTCGGTTCGGTCGGATCTAGGCCCTTGGAAAATGCTAGATTTCGAGCCCCTAGTTTAGGAGATTTTGTGTATCCTTTTGGGATCCTATTTTCTTCAGCAACTCTTTTTCTCCATTGCTGAGCTGCTATGCTTGTTAGTAGAACATAAGCATCGTTAGGGTTTCCACGAGGTAAAGTTATTTCAAGAGGTTTTTGAGTAGGACGTCTGTAATAATTAATAATGCGTTGTATTACGCCTGAATTGATGAGTTTTCTAAAATTTCTCAGGGCATTTCCTTCGAATACGGCACTCTCATTTTTTGCGCTATACTGCATTAAATCACTCGGAAATAGTGGTTTTAAAACAAATATTATATGAATAAGTTAAGGATATAAACTTTTCTATTTTAATGAATTAAACATCTGAAATTTGTCATGTTTATGTATCAGAAATGAAATATTAACTTCAAAATATTGAATATGCCTAGGTAACCGAAGAAAATTACTATCGCACCTATGATAGAACCTATTGATATAGATAAGAAGGATTTCTTCCAGTCTAAATCCATGAGCCAAGCCAGAAGAGAAGCAGTATAAGTTCCTGTTAATGGTGAAGGCAATGCCACGAATACGGTCAAACCAAGCACGCCATACTTGTCAATGTAGGGTTTTCCTTTTGTTTGAGTTCTCTTCAGATATCTTTGAAATAATTTTATTCTGCTGAAAACTTTTTTGTATAACAACTTCAATCCAAAATAGATGGGAAAGAACAGTAAACAGTTAACCGTTAATGACGCTACCAAAACTGTCAGTGGGTCTAAACCCAAGGATAGACCTAAAGTTATTCCACCTATTTGTTCTGTGGTAGGTATAAAGTTTGCTATTACTACAGCAAGCACGCTTCCAATATAATTCATAAAAAAGGATAAGAAGAAGAGATTATTTAAAGACGCTTATCCTCTATTTCTTCTTTTTCTTTGCTTTTGTTTCTTGACAACCACAAGTGTCACACATTTTTTCACCCAAAATTATTTCCCTATCCGAGATTAATAAAGATATCTATGACTTTTTCACATGAATAAAAAGGCGCCGAGAAAGGGATTTGAACCCTTAAGGCCTTTCGACCACTAGCTTTCCAGGTTCGCCTTTCTTAAAAAATCTAGCGCACTACCAGATTATGCGTTCGAGATTATCAATAATCTCGGCAACTAGTCTCGGCATAACTACTGAACTTTAATATATTGTCTAAAAGAGTTTTTATATATTAAAAAATTCTATTAAATAACATGCCCTCGCAATATGATATTGACACAAAGTTTTTAGAGATGTTATTAAGCATCTGTTTCACGATTGCTATATTTTCAATTGCATTCCTAGTTTCGCTAATACCTACAGGTGTTGGAATTAAACTAATACAACAGTTATACGTATTGTTCTTAATTTTATTCACCTTGTTTTTAGGAGCAACCTTTTTCGTATTCATAGCATGGTACGGTAAATACAGAACAAGCTTTTTCAAGTTTAGAAAATGAATCAGTCCTTTAGTTGAATAGAAACAGAAACGCCATCAGGTATTGTTATCCTCATTATTTGCCTTAATGTCCTTTCATCAGCAGAAACATCAATAACCCTCTTGTGAATCCTCATTTCCCACCTGTCCCATGTTGCGTTGCCGTGTCCTGTTCCATCCCCGCAAGGAGTCTTCATAGTAACGACTTTTAATTTTTTGGTGGGTAGTGGCACGGGTCCATGCATGGCTACGCCAAACCTATCAGTTATCATCTTTAGTTCGGTGCAAACATCATCCAGTTTCTTGGGATCTGCACTCATTAATTTTATTCTTGCCTTTTGCATTCCATTTCACCATTTTATATTCTATTACTATTACCTAAAGTATTTAAATAATGTTCTTTTCTATAGCTAAAGCTAATTATTAAAAATAAATAGAATCAAAATTATTTTGTTGCAGGAACTACCTCTAAGCAGACTCCTGCCGCAACAGTTTGACCCATGTCCCTTATGGCGAACCTTGCCAACTCTGGGAAAGTCTTTGAGGTCTCAATAACCATGGGCTTTGAAGGAACGCATTTTATGATTGCCGCGTCTCCTGTCTTTATGAAATCAGGATTCTCTTGCAATGTCGCGCCTGTCTTCGGATCAATCTTCTTTGTTATCTCTATTATCTTGCAGGCTGTCTGTGATGTGTGGCAATGGAATACCGGTGTGTAACCCTTCGTTATAACGTTGGGATGATACAACACGATTATCTGCGCTGTGAATTCCTTTGCGACTGTTGGCGGGTTCGATATAGAACCTGCAACATCTCCCCTTTTAATATCAGTCTTGTTCACTCCTCTGACAGAGAAACCTACATTGTCTCCTGGCTCTGCTTTTGCAATCTGCTCGTGGTGCATCTCAATTGATTTAACCTCTCCCTTTGCACCAGATGGCATGAATATTACATTGTCTCCTGTCTTCAAAACGCCTGTCTCTATTCTTCCGACAGGAACTGTTCCTATTCCCGTTATAGTGTAAACATCTTGAACAGGTAATCTTAATGGTTTGTCAACTGGTTTTGGAGGTATAACAAAAGTGTCCAATGCTTCGAGCAGTGTTGGTCCTGCGTACCATTTCATCTTTCCCAATTTCTTCGCAACGTTCTCCCCTTCCCATGCTGATGTTGGTACGAATAATATTTTGTTTGTATCGTAACCAACAGTCTTCAGAAGTTTTCCTACCTCTTCCTTGACTTTGTTAAATCTTGCTTCATCATAGTTAGCAGAATCCATTTTGTTTAAAACAACTATTATTTGTTGTACACCTAGAACCTTTAATAAGAATATGTGCTCTCTTGCCTGTCCTGTTGCACCAATTCCTGCCTCGGTCTCTCCTGGCTTTGCAGAAACGACCAACAAGGCAGCGTCTGCCTGTGAGGCACCTGTTATCATGTTCTTTACAAAATCCCTGTGTCCTGGTGCGTCTATAATTGTGAAATAATATTTAGGAGTGTCAAACCTCTTATGCATTACGTCTATGGTAACCCCTCTTTCTCTCTCTTCTTTTAATTGGTCCATAACGAATGCGAATTCGAATGTTTCTTTTTTCAATTCTGTTGCTAATTCTTTTAATTTTCTCATTTCTCCTTCTGAAACATTACCAGTATCATATAACAATCTACCTACTAGAGTAGATTTTCCTTGGTCTACGTGACCAACTGTTACTAAATTCAAGTGCGGTTTTGTAACCATTAAATCACCTTTTTATCATTAATATGCAAGATATTTAAATGTTATGATTACACTTCTGTCTTTGGAATTTCTTTTGGTAAGCCTTTTCTTTCTCTGATTCTCAAAGCGATCTGGTCTCTCAAATCGTTAGGTATTTTCTCGAACACTACGTCCATCAAGGACTGGAAACCCTTTCCTGCTGTGGCAGATTTCAAAGCTCCCTCGAAACCGAACATCTCTGCGACAGGAACCTTGGCTGTAACAATCGATGTGTTCTCTTCCTGCTCAACGTTCAGTATCTCCCCTCTCCTGTTTCCAACCTCTGCTGTAACATTTCCTATATAGTCTTGGGGAGTGTCGATCCTTATTATCTGCTTTGGTTCTAGAAAGCTGATTCCAGCCTTAATCATGCCCTGATTGATTGGGAAACGAATGGCAGGAATAATCTGTGCAGGCCCTCTGTGGACAGCATCCTCATGCAGCTCTGCGTCATGCAACCTGACGATAACCGCAGAACAAGGTTCCTTTGCTAGAGGTCCTTGCTCCATTACATCCGTGAATGCCGTCTGTATATCTTCCATCGCCTCGTTCAAGTATTGAATACCTTTTGTGTTGTCTATGAGCATGCAGTGATTATAAATTAAGAGTATTTTCTTTGCATCCTCCTTTTCCATTCCCAACTCTCCCAGCCTCTTTCTCATCTCCAAGTTCTTTCCCTTTATTATTCCGTCTCTTATCTCGCCCTCGGTCATTGCCTTGTAAATCTCAGGAGGAACTGACTCAACGGATATATAGAATTTATTGTGTTTGTTTGGTGACTTGCCTTCTATTTCAGGAGACTTGCCAAAAATACTTTCCCTGTAAACGACTATTGGCGGCGAAGCTATAATCTCTACGCCTTTCTCTTTTATCTTTCTCTCAACCTTTGCATCCAAGTGCAACTCGCCCAAACCAGAAACCAAAGTCTCTCCGGTCTCAGGATTTATTTGGACCTTTAAGGTTGTATCTTCTCTGCTCAATGTCTTAAGAATTTCTATTAATTTTGGCAAATCTTGAGGATACTTTGGTTCAATAGATTTGGTAACAACCGGCTCGAAAATGTGTTTTATTGCCTTGAATGTGTCCAAGTCGACGTTTGGTTCTGTCAAAGTCTGGCCGACAGAAACATCTGTCAATCCGACCAAACCAACAACGTTTCCTGCAAGAGCATAATCCACTGGAAACCTTTTCAACGCGATGAAGGTTGTGACCTGCTGCACTTTAATAGACCTTCCAGTGTCAGCAATAACAATGTCCTCTCCCTTGGATATCTTGCCAGAGAATATTCTAACAGTCGATATCATGCCAGCATGAACATCATAGGTAATCTTGGTTATAACCGCCGCTAATTTGCCGTTAGGGTCGCATGATAACAGTTGCTTGCCGATGTCTGATTCAACGTCTCCTTTCCAGATTCTTCCTATTCTATAAGCCTGAGCTTCTATTGGATTTGGCAAGTGCTTGATGACCATATCCAGAACAACTATGTTCATCGGTGCCTTGTTTGATAATTCTTCATCCTTTTCCTGCGAGCAAAAATCGATTATATCCTTGAACGTTACTCCTGTTCTCTTCATGAACGGGACGGAGATTGCCCATTTTTTCAAAGCAGAACCAAATGCAACAGAACCATCCTCAACTTTCACGACCCAAGCCTTTGCAAATTTTGGTTCAACATATTTTTGAATGAACTTGTTAACCTCAACGACTATGTTTGCTAATCTTTTTTGCAGTTGTTCAGGCGTTAGTTTTAATTCACGTATTGCCCTGTCAACCTTATTAATGAATAGAATAGGTTTTACTCTTTCTGCCAATGCCTGCCTTAGAACAGTTTCTGTTTGAGGCATTATACCCTCTACTGCGCAACACAAAACCACGGCTCCGTCTACGGCTCTCATAGCCTGTGTGACGTCAGCCCCAAAGTCAACGTGACCGGGTGTGTCTAATAAGTTTATCAGATATTTTTCTCCTTCATAATCGTGCGGCATTGTAACTGTTGCGCCGTATATAGTCATTAATCTTTCTCTTTCCTGGTCGTCCACCCAAGTCAACATCCTATCTCCAACAAGGTCTCTAGCCATCAAGCCTGCTGCTGCAGCTAGATTGTCTGTTAATGTCGTTTTTCCATGGTGAATGTGGCTTACAATTCCAATGTTTCTTATGTTCTTCTGATTAATCATAAGTTCTTCTATTTTTTCACCGTGTTCTTCTTTTGCCATGATGACACCGCAATTTGAATTAATTGAAAAGAAGATATATAAAGGTTTTGGAACTTGAATTATTCTCGAACTTCAATAGATTTCTTCTGTTAAACTAATTTTTATCTTGAACTTTCCTGACATATATGCGCGTCAATACGGGAAAGCCATCTCTTGTTCCTGGACCATAGTTAAATTCTTTCCCTAGAAGCTCAAAAGCTACATGGACGTCTTTTGAAAATCCGTTCAAATAATCAGGCTCACGGATAACCAAGCATGCCTCTGTTAGTTTTTCTGTAGGCAAAGGATTTCCGCCCCAGTTTTTTCTTGTCATATGTCCAGATATTATTTCACCCAGTCGTGCTTTGTTTTCTGGATGCCAATATCCAAATTTATCAGCTAAATAACATGATATATCAAAACAATTATTGCCAGTTTGTAGGTATCTTTTTCCTAAACTAACATATCCTAATCTTTTCAGTTCCCCTCCTATCTTGTCAGCTTTAGGTATCTTCATTTTATCACTAATTAATAACTAAAATAGAAGCTTTTTATATTTTATTGTTTTGCTAAAATTTCTAGAAGCTAAAATAACTATCTTGCTCCGCCAGCCTCTCTTTCCTTTCTCTCCTTTTCCTTTATTGAGAATGAGTTTTGTGAATCATTGTTATAGGCAGCAAAAATTTCTTCAGCCAAAGTGTCAGCCATTCTTTTAGTGTTGTTAAACGACTTTTGGTAAGAACCTTGCACTATCAATCTCAAGGCAAGGTCGATTCTCCTCTGCGGCGACGTTATAACAGCTTTTCTAACAATTATTCCACCAACCTGGAAAGAAGTTATCTCCTCTCTTATGGCAGCATTCTCCAAAGCCTTTACAAAAACTTCCACAGGGTTCTTTTTCGTTCTCTCTTCAACTATTGCAAACGCATCCTCGATTATTTTCCAACCCTTGAAAGTCTTGCCAACATTCTTTCCGCTCGTGATGGTATGCTTCTTACCCCTATGACCGGAAACGTATATGTGAGTGGCAAGCCTCTCTACAATGCTCATCTGGCTCTTGTGGAACTGCTTGACGCTGTTCCTGCCAAAAGTTCTTGGTATTACGATGGGCCTTAGATTAATGTAATTCTTCAAGCCAGGATCAGTAACAGTAATGTTTTCTGTTTCCCATTTGTTAAAAATCTTCAAGGACATTATTTAGCCTCTTTCTTGACCTTTCCTTTTCTTAGCTCTGACAAAGGAATCTTGTTAACCTTTATAACCTTCCATCTCAGACCGTGCTGAGAACCTACTGGCCCTCCCTGCGAACCACCAACTCCCTCTACGATGACTTCGTCGTGTTCGTTTATGAAGCCAATACTTCCAGATTTGGGAACAAACACAGTTATCTCTTTCTTATTCTTCAATAACTGAACTCTGACTACCTTTATGATTCCAGAGTGAGGCTGCTTTTGCTCTATTCCGTATTTCTTGATGACAATGCCTTTTGCCTGTGGGGCTCCCTCTAAAGGATCTTTCTTAACCTTTAGGTTGAGCATTCTAACATTAAACTTTGTCTTCTTCCACTTGTACCTTTTCTTTCTTTTCTTCAGTTCCCTTCCACTAAACAAACCCATAGTTATCAATTTACATGATTGGAAATAAGACTTTAAAAGTTTATCGCTTTTATAGCCGAAAACTACGTTTTTATTTACAATCTTAAACTTCTCCCATCAAATTTGATTATGATTAATCAAGTGCTTTTAGAACAAGTCACCCAAATGTTATATGAGATTATTTTCATATAACAAAGAAATTGTGCCACTTTTATATGTCAGTAAGAAGAATCCCTATCAGCGTTTAAAGTGCGAAACAACGGCCAACACGGTAAAAGTCTATTAAATCTTTTCCAAAACAATTTTCTTTAACTTATCATTAAAAAGAACAGCAAAATTCTCAAATATACTTTCTCTTCCCAGTAAATTGATTTTAACTGCCAGCTCATCCGTAAAAGCTACCTTTGTCTTTACCTCATAATCGCCTATCTTTATGATTACTTCATGAATATAAGTTGGTATTTTGCCACTTATGCCTGTTGGATAGAATTTCTCTCCCTTTTCTATATCAATCTTCAAAGCTCTACCAATATCGGCATTGAACAAGCTTATCGTTGCGCCAGAATCAACCAAGGCATTAACAGGAACAAATTCTTCATTGCTCCTCACTATGAAAGGTATTATAGGAAAAAAATTATTGCCAATCTTAACATAATCGAACTCATATTTCATTGACTTCACTCAAGCAATCATTTGCTCTTCATCTTTGTTGAGAATGTAAGTTATTAGCGGCATTTGCTTAGGGTACTTTTCCTTTGTTTTGGAGAATACGTCCAGATAGCTGTTTCCCTCCAATATGACACTTCCATTAAGAATGGCTATCCATTTACCTCTATGCTTTTCTAGTTCCTCTGGGTTTTTTACCATCCATTTATGCTCATTTAGAAGCTGCATAAATAAGAATAATATTTTGAAGTATAAATAAGTTTGTTGCTTGGAAATAAGATTTTTATTTCGTCAAAGTTGGGATTTGAGATTTTGATTATTTATTACAAGTTTCCTGTAGAAGTTAATCTTGCACATGCTCCGTAAATAGTTTCATCTTCTTCTATAGCTTTTTCTTCTTCTATTTTGTTAATAATGTATCCTGAAAAAAGTTCATGTTTATTTGTATCAGTAACTAAAAAGTGCATTTGATATGGTTTTTCTGTTTCTTCAAAGTCTACATCAACTTTTTCCTTATTTCCTCTTACCCAAGTTTCTAAGTTATAGACAGCACTTCTAAGTCCATATTTTTTGTGATAATCTTCTAGTTTTGCAAAAATTACTAATAATCTATGTCTTAAACTACTTTCAAATGCTATCTTAGTATCTAATTCATTCGTATTTTCTAACTTAATGGAGACAACCTTCATTTAACCACTAATTTTTTATAGAAACCTAAAGCATTTAAACTTGAATTGATGGTTCACTTTTAAATGTTTGGATAAAGAATACCCTTCTCAGCTTTAGAGTGCGAAATAGCGGTCAACCTGATAAAAGTTTAAAAATATTTTGGTTAAGAAAATGAAGTAGCCCTGGCAGGATTCGAACCTACGTTCCGAGGTTTCTTTCATAGCAAAGCTCAATGCTTTAGTCAGATGACCAAAGCCTCGTGTGCTTGGCCGCTACACTACAGGGCTATCCAATAATAAAATAACTTAAAGCAAAGATTATATAAATATTATAAACGTATTAAATAGTGATTTTATGAGGATTTTACAAAATCATTCAGATTTCATAGAGTATACGCCTATAGAAAAAGAGATAAGAAACGCTGAAGAAGCAGAGAAGAAAACTGTTAGGTATGAAGATATAGTTGTAATATTTACTGCAGTTGAAAAAGAGGATAATATTGCTATTGCAAAAAGAGCTATTGATGAGATAAAAGAGAGCTTGAAAGTAATAAAATGTGATAAAATTCTAATTTATCCTTTTGTTCACTTAACAAATAATCCTGCGTCAGCAGAATTAGCTTTGAGAGTTTTAGTTGAGATGGAAAAATATGCTAAAGAGTCTGGCTTAGAAACTTATAGAGCACCCTTTGGTTGGAATAAACAATATAATTTGAAAATAAAAGGACATCCTTTAGCTGAGCAATCAAAAGTTATAACTTCTGTAGAAGAAAAGGAGGAAGAAGCATTAAAAGAAGAGAAAATTGTTAAAGGATTTTTAGTAGTTCTTCCTAATGGTGAAATGAAAAAATTCGAAGAAATTGATTTAGAAAAAAATAAAACAGTGAAAATAGTTGTAGATGATGAATCAGGTAAAAAGGAAGTAAAGGAAGGTGAACCTGTACATATAAAATTAGCAAGAAGATTGGAAATTGGAGAAAGAGAACCTGCTGCTGATGCAGGTTGCTTAAGATTTTATCCTAAAGGTTCATTTATTAAGCAATTAATAAGAGATTTAGCCTGGCAAAGATTTGTTGTTGAACATGGCGGATATCCAATAGGAACGCCGATTGTATTTAGAAAAGATGATCCTGGAGTAGCTTGGCTGATAAATCATTTTCCAGAAAAACATTATAAAGTTACAGGAGGAAAGGGAGAGAAAAACGTTGAACTTTTCCTAAAAACTGCTGGCGATTATGGATCATTCTCTATACTTAGGGATACTAATATGTCACACAAGAACATGCCGATAGCACTTTACGAAGATGAATTATACGATCATAGATATGAACAGAGAGGAGAATTAAGAGGAATGTATAGAATAAGATGTTTTGAGATGCATAACATACATACTGCTTGTAAAAACGAGGAAGAAGCTTATGACGCATGGAGAAAATGCTTTGATATTGAAATAAAAATATTTAATGATTTAGGTATAGAGCCTGATGCCTTTATTTTCTTTTGTCTTGAAAAATTGTTTAATAAAAATCATGAAAACTATCTAAAAGAAATTGCAAAGAAACATCAGAAACCAGTAATTATCGAACTTTTAGAAGAAGTAACTATATACATGAATGCATGGATAGATTTTCTATTGTTAGATTCTTTAGATAGACCAATGGAACTGGGTACTTCACAAATAGATTCTTTTTCGTCTAAAAATTGGAATATAAAGTTTAAGGATGAAGACAACAAAGATAAAAGTCCATTAATAATTCACGCAGGCTTTGGCGCAGAAAGAGCAATAGCAGCTTTATTAGAGTATTCATCTAGAAAAGAAAATCCAACATTTCCAATTTGGTTATCTCCAACTCAAGTTAGACTTTGTCCTATAAATGACAGTTTCATAAGTTTCTCTGAAGAGGTAATGAAAGAATTAGAAAAAAACAATATTAGAGCAGATTTGGACGATAGAGTAGAAAAGATTGAAAAGAAGGTTAGAGACGCTGAAATGGAATGGATACCATTTATAGTAGTAATAGGTAAAAAAGAAAAAGAATCTGGTAAGTTGGCAGTAAGAACCAGGGAAACAGGAAAAATAGAAAACATTACTTTAGAAGAACTTATAGAAAGAATCAAGAAACAGACAGAAAAATATCCATTCAGACCTTTATCATTACCAAAATTACTAACAAAGAGACCAAAATTTGTCTAAAAACAAAAATTAAGAACCCAAGCTCATTAGAGCTGTAAGAATTTAATTTCTTTTAAAGGGTATTTCAAAATACAAAAAATAGAATTATTTGGCATTACAATTACATGGGCTCTAAGTTCTGCCAGATGCAATTGAACATTGGCCCTAACAGGTCTTCTGCTACGTGCTCACTCTGACTCCACAAAGCAAAGTCTTGCGTTGGATGAACCTCTTCGTCTGTCAATGACATGACTACATGACTGCCGTCTGCAACAATGAATCTTCCCTCGACGCCTATCTTGTCAACCTTTCTAATTTCAGCGAATTTCTTCAACTCGTTCAAAGCTGGAATCAATTCCTTTCCGAAAGGAGCTGCTATTCTTATCTTTACTCCTCTGTCAGCCGCTTTCTTTAAGACATCGCTGTGTACTTGGTTCAAGTCCAACAAGCCTTTGGATGTCGTGAAGATTGATATGTTATTCTTGGCGCCCTTGAAAATCATCTCTAATTGATTATAGAAAGCCTCTCTGCCTTTCAAAGATCCTGTCATTTCTCCAGGCTCGACTATCTTGACTCCTGTCTTGTGCACCTTTTCCAATTCCTTTAGAATCGGAGAGCTCTGAAGCTTTGTTATTCTGTCTATGGTGATATCCATCTTTTCTTTCAATGTTTTCTTTGCCCTATCTAAAGCCTCTTTTGGTGGGATTGCTATGTATTTCAAAGGCTTTGTTGTCTGTACCATCACGAAGCCTTTCTCTGCCAAAGACTCTAAGACATCATAGGTTCTACTGTGCGGAACCTTAGCTAGAGAAGATAATTCGCCAGCCGTGGATGTTCCTCTAGAGAGCAGAGCCACCCAGAGTTTTCTTTCATAAAGGTTTAGACCTATTTGTTTTAATGCATCTAACACGTCTTGAGATACTATCATTCAATCACTCTATTTATTAAATAATCTCGATATTTATACTTTGCTACTTGCTTGTAATTAATAATATAATCAACAGTAAACTATATAAATACCTACTAAACAGTTATAAAAATCTGTTTTAATTAACTCGATGTGTTGAGTTAGAAATTTAAAGTTTGTAATGCTATGTTTATAACAGTGTTATAATGAAACCCTATTGCGAAACTGTTTCTAAATATGTTCTTCCAACAATGAGAGCATTGATAGCAAAGAGATTGATGGAGAAATATAAGCTTACGCAAGAGAGTGCTGCCCTAAAATTAGGTCTGACCCAGTCTGCTGTGTCTCAATACATCAGGAATCTGAGAGGGTCTAAGATCAAAAGCATTGAAAAGGATGAGAGCATCATCAAGGAAATCGACAGTTTCGTGGACAAGATGGTTGCCGATGATACCAATTCTGTGACAACCTTTAACGATTTTTGCAACATATGCAGACTGATAAGAAAGAGAAAGCTGTTGTGCGAAATACACATCAAAGCTTTTCCTGTTTTAAAAGATTGCAAAGTCTGTTTAGGTTAGTTACCCGCAGATGTTCTTGCCGACTTCCTGCAGCAAAGTCTTGTTGATATATATCGTGGAATTGGTTCTCAATGCCAGAGCAATGGCATCTGATGGCTTTGCGTCCAATTTCAGGATTTTATTTCCTGATCTTAGAAACAGGTTAGAATAGTAGGTACCATTAACGAAGTTGTCTATTGTAACATAGTCTAGGGTTATGTTAAAGCTCTTTAGTGTTTGAGCAAATATGTCGTGAGTGTTAGGCCTTTGTTCCATAATACCCGCGATGCCATCCTGGATGGATTGTGCTCTTTCAGCAGAAGTGTCCTGAACTATGGCCGTGCAATTGTTGCCTATTATAACAGTTTGGCCTGATACCTGCAGAACATTTGCAGTTGTATAATCTTCAAAATTTGTCACGTTCAATATTGCTATTGCTGCAAATGACAATACAATAAGGATTAGGAAAACTACTAGAGGTAGTCTAGATGCCCTTTCCTGCTTGACTTTTCTCTTCGGCATACTATTCTAATTATTACTCAAAGTATTAATATTTTTACTAAAAGAAAGAGTTACGCTTTCTTTTTCCTTACCATCGGCAACATTGTGCGTTGATTTTCAAACACTTCCAGATGGGAAGGCAAATCTATAGATTCTTCTGGCTTTCTAGAAAAGAAGAACAATTTTCCTTTTGAATGAAGCCAAAAAATGTCTCCTTTACTATTTTTATGACTATATGCCATTGTTTTTCACCTCTTCTTACTACTAGATAAATCTTATAAAAATAAAAAGGCATACTAGACTGCTGTCCAATCGGTTCTTATGTTGAAGCAGTTTCCTGTTGTGACTCTGAATTGAGCTACATCATCGCAATCAGTTACAGTCACAGTGTATGTTCCTATTTCACTTGGGGTAAGACCTGTAGTTGGTGACATTAACAATCCTGTTTGTATTATGGCACCATTTGAATCCTTCGTGTCAACCTTAAAGCCGCTCAGAGTAACATAGTTTGCTTGTAAATCAACAGTCAATGTAGTTTCACCTGTAGGACATGTTGGATTTCCTTCAACAAACAGTGCTCCACCGATACAAGATGATGGTATAGATTCTGTAGCTGTTCTGGTGTAGTTAGTCACGTAAGCCGCTAAAATAACTGCAATACTCATAGTTATTGCTATCAACAAAACCGATGCTATAATCGGAGATATTCCTTTCATGTTAAAGAAATTAAGGAACCCTGCATATAAAGGTTTCTATTGTGCAAGCTTTGTGTAAATAATGCCTCTTGTGTATAAAGCATTGAAGTTGTGTAAAAAGTCAAATGCCTGTGTATAAAGTCATTTAATTTTTTTACTATTTACACAAAGCTTATTGTGCATAGCCAATGAAATATTGAACGTAATCCTCCTTTAGCAAGCCGTTATCATTATCAGCAGTAGAATTGATTTTTATCTTTACCTTCCTGTCAGACGAATTATAGTTCATCGGATTTGACGTCTCGTTGCACCACCATATTGTTGGCGTGCCTGCTAGAACATTACTAGAGTCGCAATTTGTTGATGACCACTGCGAGTTCAACCAATCGTATATTTGCAGCGAATACATATCAGAAACATTTGTCGTGAAATTCACTGTGGCGTTGATGAAGCTGATGTTGCCGTCGGCTATCTGCGAGGAATTGTGCCAGACTTCTACTCTGTATGTATTTAATTTAGTTATTTTATAAACTAAATAGTCTTCCATCATCTGATGAGTGGTGGTATCGCCTGAAGAGTTTAACCTAACTCTAATCTTACCATCAGAGATATAGTAAGAAGGATTTGATAAAATAACGCATTCCATTTTTTTGTAATTTGTATCAATTAGTGCTTGAAGACACGGTTCCCATGAGTCTGAACTAAAATTGTAAATATAGAAATCAAAAGGAACACCAGAACTTATATTAGTCTTTAGAACTGCTGTAACGTTTATTTTTGTTATTGACAAAGGATCCTCTAAAATTGTTGAAGAATTATGTTCTACTGAAATATTTGCATATTTTGGTAAAACTGTACTTGAAATATAATATTGAACATATTCTTCCTTCAGATTTCCTATGTTTGTGTTAGAAGTAGAGTTTATTCTAATTCTTACTATTCCATCTGAAGAATTATAATTTTGGGGATTGTTTGTAACGTTACACCAAATAGTATAGTAAGTATTAGGAGCAACAGACTGGCTCTGGCATGGGCTTGCATCCCAATTTGAATTAACAAAATCATAGATTTTCATACCATAGACGTCATCAGCAGTAGAAGTGAAATTTATCGAAACATTCGTGCTATCCAAAATTCCAGAATAACTTACAGTCGCGTTGTGCTCTACTTCTGCTCTGTAAAAAGGTGCTGGGTTGATAACAACTGTCGAAACAACATAACTTGCTGCTCTGCTAAAAGTCCAAGACATTGATTGCGAGCCTGCTGTAACTGATTTATCACTGCCTCTTCCTTTGTATAACTGTGATGTTTGTGACCAACGGTTGGTTTGTCCTGTCCCTTCGGTAATTGTCCATGTATTTGTAGTTCTATGTCCTCCAAGATGCCCAAAGAGAAGTCTTCCACTACCAGTAACTGTAACAGATGATGAGGCTGTGGTTCCAGAACCTGTTGAAGTGCTGCTTGTTTGTATAGGGCTATTTTGATCTACACCAGTATAAGTGACAGCTCCAGCAACAGAAAGCGTAGCCGCAGCAAAATTAACTGTGATAGTATTTGTTCCGGACGCAGGGTTTATCAATCGAAAAACGTAAGTTCTAACTTGAGGGTTCGTTGAAGAGTAAAGAGCAGTAGTTACCTGTGTTAAAGGAATACCACCATAAGTGACACTGGTAACAGTTGTTGGGGTACCTGTAGCAACATGAACCCCTACTGTTACAAGAAGTAAACGGTTATTGCCTGCTCCTGTTGTATGGCTCCAAGAAATGGAAGATGCTGCAGTAGATCGCGTCATTGATGAAGCTCTATCAAAGGTAATCGTACTTAAACTTTCTACTGCCTTAGTAACATTCCAAGTTAAGCCGTCTCCATTAGCATTCAAGTAAGAATTTATTGTTGCTTGATCTACGGTAGAAGCATTTCCTGTTATGTTTGTTGTTTGAGTTTGATTGTATTTATCTGTAAAAGTTCCGCCAACCGCTCCAGCAGTAGATGTAACATTATAATTAACATTATCTATGCTAAAGGTATTTTCTGCGGATGTTATGTTTTCACCACTTATGTTTGCTGTCTGAAATTGGGAATAAGAAAAAGTTCCACTATTTTCGATTGCTTCTGGTACATCATAGGTCAAACCTTCTCCTAACTTGTTTAGGTAAGAAGCATAGCCAGAAGGCAAACCGCCCTTTACAATATAAGGGTCTCCAAACCGGTTGTATTGATTCATGAATGCAACTGACAGTATTACCGGAGGTGCTAATGATATGCTTATTATCTGTTTTTGGTTTACGGCATCATAACCATCATTCCTGATTATCAAGCTATGAATACCTCTTCCAAAGCTTCCGCCACCTGTTATATTGACAGTAGAGTATGAGATGTTCATAAGAACTCTGTTTAGTTCTCCATACATGTTTACATTTCCCTCGATTTTAGAAACGCCTCTGCCAATAACCTGAGATTTGCTGTCCATTGAAAAGGTTACAGCATCCTTATCAGTGTCTATTACATAGTTTCCATCACTGACACTCAATTGCAGAACTCTTGTTGATCCTTCGCCCTCCTCGCCTACAGATCTTGCAGCATTGTCCACCTGGGTTAAAATCTTCTTAGCTTCCTCTAACAAGCTTATCTCCTTCAGCCTGCCAATGGAGGGCTGGCTGGACTCTAGAACAATTGCAATGCCTGTAATAGAAATAATGATAATGAAAACTGCTGCTATCAGCGGCTCCACACCTTTCATGGATATACCATTCTATTAATTATAAATTTGTCTTCTATAAATGAATTCTCTAGTTTAAGAGTGATATTCATATGAACCTCTGTTATGCTGTCGTGAGCTGATATTTCAAACTTAACGTCCTCATTATAACCTTTTCTTCCTAAAACGTCCTTGGAAAAGGCAATAAAACTGTTCAAGTTTGTCGAGACATCTTCCTGGTTTAGAATGGACATATCAACTGTTTCGATTAGTTCATTTTTCAGGTTGACAAAATTCTCGTAAAGAAAATTCTCAGGTTTGATTTCAGACGGTCTTATTGCGTTCCTCAGCAGAAGCAGAGCTATCAAAACCAAAACTGCCATCATTACAAAAATCTGCCCTTTCATTTTAACCAGACCCACAAATTAACTAATTTGGGATTAAAGGAATTATATCCTGCAATCAAATAACTTGACAAAAAGATTGTTCTATTCACAGGCAACACCGCACTACACTGAGAAGTCGCACATATCTTTGCAGTATAGTTTAGCAGAGGTGGTATGCACGTTTTTAGGTTCGTGTTCAAGTTGTCTTCTAAATTGTTAACAGCATAATATCTCAGCAAACCCTGATCCTCTAGATTTTTCAAGCATTCATAGCCTGTGGCAGAAATCTGAGGCTCTCTCATTTCTTCTCCAGTAAAAATAAAGACCATTGATGCGAGTATAAGTACTATTGCAATCGCAGCCTCCATTGTTTTTTCAAAGCCCTTTACCATACTCTCAACCTTGCTAGTTCTGCATGCAACAGACCGTCAGAAGACTCGAATAAAACAGGAATATTTTTTAATATTATGTTCGCTGTTATCGGCGGCTCGGGACCATAGTGAAAATCTTCCAAATCGATTCTGAACTGATTTTGAAAACCGAAAATTTCTTTGGTCTTCTCATAAGCATTATTCTTAAAATTAGAGATTTTTTCTTGCGAAACAACTGTCACATTTTTGTCAGAAAGTATTCTCAAAGTTATGTTGTCCTCGGTGGTGAGATAATTGATGTCTGTGACAGAATCTCCAAAATAAAATATTCTGACCCACTTCTTTTCATCAGGGGAAAAACTCAGACTGAAAGATAGGATTGTCTCACCTGGTGATTGCGTAGAAGACGAAGGTATTTCGCTCAAAGAATTGTTATAGACCCTTGCGCTGTTAATCTGCGGTTTTATTGACATCCTCATCTCTTCTGCGTGAGCCGTATGATTGGTCTCGACCAGAACTGCCTGAAGCTCTCTTGCATTTGCTATCAAACTCTTGTCATCATTTATGTCAAACAACTGCCTCTCCAATGACAAGGAAGATTTTCTAACTTCGTTGGTAGCCAAGTCATTGACATTGTTTGATATCGAGTTCGAGATAAAATAGATTATCAGAAACATGGTTGACAGTATCAAAACAAAACCCACTAGGAAATCTATATGGCTCATCAAACCAACCTTATGAAAATATCTCCATTTGATTTATTAATCTCAACTGAAACAGGAGCATACGACCTTCCACTGAGAGAAGCATCGATGTTTATTGAACGGTTAACCTCCAATAATTTGTTTCCCACGTAAAGGCTGAGTGTCAGATTATTCTGATTCAGTTCTATCATGTATTGCTTTCCAGCTATCTCTGTGGGCGCGTCCACATCAATCCTGCCTTCAGCATTGGTAGAATACAATTTTAGAATATCGTCCTTTATAACTTCTGCAGCATAATCCAATTGGTTATAGGCATAGTTTCTTTGTATCCCGTCGGTAAAAGTGTTGATGACGACCATTATCATTGACAGTGCGACAACGCCTATTGCGATGAAAAGCGCGTAAGACAACGGTGGATAGAGTGCTTTCATAATAAATTGTAGAATAACCCTCAATAAAAACCTATACGAAAAACAGCATAGCAACAGAACCTATGATAACCAAGAATATAGAGTGCTTCAAACCTGAGATGATGCTGCCTTCCGACAGCTTGCCTATAACCAAACCTGAGAAGAAGCCCTGAATGATTATCAGCATTCTAAAGACGTCAGCATAAAAGCTGCTTATATCGCCAAATGATGAAATACCGACCTCGGGAGCAGAAAATGTTTTGAAAGTCGGTATCAGATATATCTGCATCATAATAAGGACTCCTATGAAAACGAAAAAGATTACATAACCTGTCAGCATCTGATTATAGATTATGGAAGAACGTTCCTTGTTTATCCTGTTTATCTCAACATTGCTCTTGCCAACAGAATCAAAAATATCGGCGATGTCCCCTCCGCCCCTGTGAGTGTCTATGATTGTCGAGACGGTTCTCCTCATAGTCTTGGTTGAATGATCAGCGAAGTCAGTGAGAATTTTGTCAAGAGGAACACCCCAATCCATTTTAACAACTATTTTCCTGATGTAAGGAGTCAGCACGCCGTAGTAAGTTTCTTTGGTTGCTGTTATTGCCTGAGGTATGGTCATTCCAGTTCTTATGTTCTGCGCCACGTCTCTCAGAAAATCTGGAAACCTCTCCTCAATCTCTTTGTTCTGCTTGTATTTCTGATACTGGTAGACGAACGGCCCTATAGGTATTAAGAAAATTGCTATGATGTTTAGGTTGAATGATGACAAGAATAACAGGTTGAAGATGATGATGGTTATCCCTACTAAAGTTGTCATCAATGTTATCTGTATCAATGGATCCATTTTCATTAAATCACATTTTTGGTTGGGTTAATTGAAGGAACAGTAAAAATATCATATTCAAAGCTGCAAGAATAATCAGGCCTATATTTACCAAGTCTCTTATTCCAAAGCCAAACAAATCGCCTTGCATTATGCTCAAAACAGGCAGCATTATTATGAATATGAGAGGAGCCGCTATCAACACCGCAGTGTATATGTCCGCGTATATCTCTAACTGTTGCACATACTTGTTCCTTTTAATCCTATAGTCGAACATTGATTTCTCAGCCTCTTCTTTCAGAAAACTGTTAAGGCTTCCGCCTGTCTGGATCGTTGTAAGGATTCCTTGTAAAAAGTCTTTGAAAGACGGGGATGGAGATTTTGATGCAACCTCCTTTATCGAGGTCATTTCATCCATACCAAACACCTCTACGTTCCTAGTTATCTTGTTTGCCTCTTTGGATATCTCACTATATTCCCTGAACCTTGAGATGACCTTGAACATTACTCTTGGCGGTACTCCTGAGCCTGCTATGGCTGCCATGTGATTCAATGCGAACGGCAGGTTTGATTCTATGTCGCTCTTTCTCCTCTGCGCTGATGATATCGGATAGAGGTAATACATGAAAAATGTTAGCAAAGAGAATAGAAACGGCAGTATTATCAAACCAAAAATTGTCTGTAGAATGCCTAGATGCATGTAAATGGAAAAGGCTAGAGTGACCAGGAACGAGAGAATGAAAACTGTTGAAGTGAGGAAGAAAACGAGAGATAAGTAGGTCCTGAACAAGATTTTCGCATCAGCCTGATAGAGTGACGTCTTTATTGATCTAAAATAATCAGAGTATTTGTCTACCGTCCTGCCGAAAATCCTTATTGCCGGTACTTTTAGAAAATGATAGTATTCTTCTTTAGGTTTGGTTACCTGCTTCTTAGCCTTCTTAGCTTTCTTGGGCATAAGATAAATTTAGTTGTCCTTTATTAATTAAACTTTCTTCATTTTCTTCTTTCTAACCTTATCATAAATCCAGACTATGAGACAGGAGAGAAGATAATAATAAATGATATCAATAAGCAAATACACTAAACTGAAACTTGGTGGCATATCAAAACAAGTTATTATAGAATCTTTAGGGTAACATCCTCCACCACCAGCAAAATAATAATTCAAAGGAAATCCTTTATCGCCTCTATTATATGGACCAATAATTAACAAAAAAATATACAAAATAAAATCCATAAAACAATCTTTCTCAAGTCTGGCTTCAGGAATTGTTTGATAGTCATAAATCATTCACATAAACATGTTGGAAATGGAAACCAATATTTTTCTATGTTCCATAAACATGCTTTACAGCTAAAGTATATCGAAAACCATAAAATTACATAAGCTATTAAGATTAAGGCAATGATTCCAATAATCCAGTAATATTTCTTCTTCATATCATTAATTTAGAATTTCCGTTTATTAAACTTTGGTGAACGCCTCTTCCTTAGAATAGACTGTTATGCCTTTCGTTGATATCATGTAAGGATGAACCTTGTTAGAATGATCAGAACCTCTCATCTTCCAGATGGCCAATGATCTTGAAAATTGAGAGCCTATTCTTGTGTAATATAACACTATGACATTGTCTGTCACGAATTCCTCCACGCCGAATCTTGAAAGGGATCCCTGAGTTGGCAATGTCTCAGAAATCAGGAAAGATGTGCAGCCTAACTTCCTCAATAACAATGATATGTTAAAGACCATTCTTCTTATGTCAGGTATGTCTCTGACATACAGGCCTAAAGCAGATATAGAATCGATGACAACTCTCTTAGCATCTATCTTCTTGATGTTGGTCTCTATCAATTCATATATATCCTCGACGTGGAATGGATCATATCTAACGAAAACGACCTTATCCTTCTTTTCCAGAGAGTCAAAATCCCAACCAAAGTTCAGGCAGTTCTCCTTTATGTTTTCCACAGGCTCCTCGAAACTAATGTAAGCCCCAGGCTCATTGAAATCTTTGACTCCTGAATAGATAAACTGAGAAGAAGTTATGGTCTTTCCTGTTCCAGTTGTTCCTGTTAGCAACGTTAACGAGTTAGGTATCAGGCCTCCGCCTATCAATTCGTCAATTCCTGGTATACCTGTCAGCGTTCTTTCTTTTTTCATGTTTATAATCTGTAATTCTTATTATAAAAAGATGACCTCAAAACGTTGGTGAAATTGTATAAAAATTCTTTACCACCACCAGTGGTAAGAGAAGCTTATTTCCCAGTTTTACAACTAAAATGAAGTGGAAAGGGTCGCCCTGATTTATTTCACCACTGTAGCCGACTCCCATAAATATGCCTTACAAGAGAAAATGCAAGGTCTGCAAGAGAGAAATTTGGCAGACAGGAGAATTGATCAAGTTCACTGATTATTGGCTTTGCTCAGAATGCCTAGTAAAGTTGATAAGAGATAGGTCTAAATGAGAGTCTACTTTGAAAGCAATAGAGATGTTCATCTTTTCCTTAATATGTGCAAATTGATATCTAAAGTTGCAGAAGAGAATGAGAAGTTTAGAAAAGATTAAATGCTTAATGGGATTTAACCAAAATGAAGTGCCCCGGGAGGGATTTGAACCCACGACCTTCGGCTCTTTCCAGCATTTAGGTTCGGCAGATAATGTCTTACGCCGCCGCTCTGAATCCAAGCTGAGCTACCGAGGCATATTGATTAATAGAAATTAACACTATAAAAAAGTAAGATTTTAAAGCTTATTTAACCATATCATTTTTAGATAATTATGTCTGAAATTCCAGTTCCTCTAGTTAATTATGTAGAATTGATTAGAAGTAGAAGAAGCCCATATTATGACATAGTGCAGTTTCTTTTAAAAGATATGGAAACTCATTATCATAGATCTGGACGTGGTTCTGAAACTGTTTATGCGATAAATCCAAGAGTTCTACAAGAGGAAGTTGAGAAAGTTATTAGTGATGATAGATTAACAACTGTAAATGTTTGTCGTTCAATATTAGCTTTACTTTACGGAAGCGGCCTAGAAGAAGAGAAAGATTTTCATGTAACTACAACTTCTAGTGGCAGAAGAAATTATCATATTAATGTAAACAAAAGAACAATGAATTCAATGGGTAGTCTTCTTTAAATTCTTATATAAAAACTTTAATTTCCTTCTTGCTTGTTATAGTTCTCAACAAAGATTTACCCAGATCAGAACTTTTAGAAATTTTTATCTGCCCTGTTCTACCGATAGTTGCAGAGAACAGATATTCATCGCTAACATAAATATTGGCATTTTTTCCAGCAATCTTTCCGTCGAATGAAAGAACAATATAAGCTCCTGTCTCGTTTATATCAAACTTTACTTCTTTTCCCATCGATTCTACTATGGGTTGTACTTCTATTGATATGCCTAGTCTGTCTTCTATTGATTTTATGGTCTTCCCTTCCTTGCCAATCAATTGCGGTATTATTTTATTATCAACCTTCACTACTATTCTGTTGTCTGACAAAAATTCTATTTCTGCGGTTGGATCAAATCTTCTTATTTCAGATTTTATTCTTTCAACTGCCAATTTTTGCAAGGGAGATTTCTTCTCTTTCTTGACAGGTATGACCGTGGTCTGCTCACCGTAACTATAGATTTCATATTCGAGGTTCTCTGTTTCAAAGTCCCTGACCTCCACGATTGGTCTTGCCAAGTCAGCCTCTGTCATTCCGCTAGGAACCCTGACTATTAGACCGAGGGAATATATCTTTTCAATCCTTCCACCTTTAATGAATATTATTGTGTCAATGACATGCGGTATGACTCCTAGCTCTATTTTTCCTATGAACCTCTGTATCGCGTCTACCGGATCCGATGCATGAACAACTCCTATCATTCCTATGCCCGCAAGCCTTAAATCAGAGAATATCTCAAAGTCTTTTGGATTCCTCACATCATCAAATATCGTATAATCAGGTCTTACCAACAATAATATGTTGGCAGTCTTAACAAAGCTTCCATTCAATGGTGCGTATTGTGTTATCTCTGGCGGAACCTGCAAGTCTCTTGGTTGTTCCATTGTCTTTACAATCTTACCTTTCTTGAAATAGAATTCCGCTATGGACGCGCTGAATGTAGACTTGCCAGAGCCTGGCGGACCTGCCACTAGGATTCCTTCTGCTCTTTTTTCCAGTCTATCTTTTAGTTTGCTGGAAAGTTTGTAATCATCCAACGTTAATTTAACAATGGGTCTTACCAAGGTTATTTCCAGACCATCTGAAAAAGGCGGTCTTGCTATTGAAATTCTTTTTTCTTTCAATTGAATAACAGTTGCACCATAATCGCCTAATTCTATGAATGAATCCTCCTCGTATCTAGCCGAGTCAAGTATCTCTGAAGCCATCTCATCTAGTTCATCTCTTTTCATTGGCTTGTTTCTTAATGCAATAAATTTTATCTCGCTCGGCTTTCCTCTTTTAGCATAAGGTATTGCTCCCTCTTTCAAGTGCAAGGACATGGTATCATTGGTGAGGAAGCTTTCTATCTTCATTCTTTTCTTCTTGAACGAATCGAAGTATTTTACTTTTATTCCTTGAGCTTGGGCAACCAAACCTTGTAATAAATCGCAAGTCAACAGAACAGCATCGTTCTCCTTTGCGATATCCTGTATCAAGGCGTCTATCCTTCCTGACCTTGCCAACAGAATGTCTTCATAGCTAGGCCTCTCGCCAGCAAAATTCAACTTTATCTTGTGTTGGTCCTTCAACTGCCTTATCTGTTTTATTTCCTCTAAGCCTATGAATCCTATTTCCTTGCCTTTGGCAGCCTGGGCCTGCAACTCGCCTATGACGATTTCAGGTATAATTATTTCAGAATTATCTAATTTGTGCGATTTAATTAATTCCGTGATTTTGCCATGAATCAAAACAGACGTGTCTACGCATATTTTGTTCAATACAAATTCTTTTTCTTCGAATTTTCTTCTTTTTCTCATAAAATCAACTAATTGACGAACTATTTAAACATTATATAAATTTTTCTTAACTCGTATACTAGTGTATAATTTTTTAAAGATATACTTCAGAAAACAATAAAGTTTAAAAAGTTTCATTTTTGAAGAAATATTATGAAGATGAAGTGCCCAGAGTGTGGCTCAACTAAGATTGCGAACGGTATGGGAGAAGTAGTTTGCAGAAAATGCGGTTTCGTAATAGAAGAGAGTATAGTAGTGAGCTACTAAAAACATATTTTTAATTTTTTTCTACGCCTCATTATGCATTTCAGTTTTCAAGGATTTTGCAACGTCTTTAATTTTCAGCAAGGTCTCCTCACCCGTTTCCATTTTTCTTAGCTTTACTGCCTTCTTTTGCAGTTCTTTTTCTCCGACTATTATCACGTTCGGTATTCCCAATGAATTGGCATAATTCAATTGCTTGGATAATGATCTAGACCTCAAGTCATAGTCCGTCTGAATAGACTTGTTTCTTAGAATTTGCACAACCTCAAGAACCTTGTCTCTAACTTTATCGTTAACAGCTATGACAAAAACTTTGACTTTCGACTTTCTTGCCTCAATCATTTTCCTCTCTTTCATAACCTCTATTATTCTTTCTATTCCAAAGCTGATTCCTACTGCAGGAACATCTTTCCCAGAAAATAGACCTATCATCTTGTCATATCTTCCTCCGCCTGCAATGCTTCCTATGCCTTCTTCAGCAAATATTTCAAATATCGGACCGGTGTAATAGTCCAGACCTCTTGCCAAACTTATATCAATAGTAAATTTAGGTTTAACTTTCATTTTCTTGAGGATGGAAATTACTTGTTTCAGTTCTTCTATGCCCTCATTCTTTATTATCTTTTCTACTTTTTTCAGAACAATTTCTGGTTCACCTTTTATCTTAACCGACTCTAGAATATTTTGAACAGAATTATCGGAAATTCCTTTTGCTCTCAATTCTTCCTTGACCTTGTCAATGCCTATCTTCTCAAGTTTGTCTATGCTTCTCAAAACGTCTACAATCTTATCGTCCTCAACACCAGAATATTTTGCCAAGGCCTCTAAGATCTTTCTGTTGTTTATCCTAACTAGAAACTTCTTGAAACCTAATGAATCCAGAACCGAGATGGCGCATGCTATAATTTCTGCATCAGCATTCATCTTCTCGCTTCCCACGATATCGATATCAGCCTGCAAGAATTCCCTGAAGCGATCCTTGGCAATATCTCCATATCTCCAAACGTTCTGAATCTGGTACCTCTTGAATGGCAAGTTAAGATTAGGATTGGAAGCCATTACTCTTGCCAAAGGAACTGTTAGATCATACCTCAACCCAATCATTCTGTCCCCTTTGTCCTTGAAGTTGTAAGTTTCATTCAAGATTTCATCTCCACCTGTTCCTTTCTTTGAGAGAACTTCCCATGACTCTAGAGCAGGAGTTTCTAATGGTTGGAACCCGAATGTCTCAAAAACGGATTTTATTTTTTCTAGCACCTGCTGTCTTAAAATCATTTCCTCAGGCAAAAAATCCCTTGTTCCTTTCACGTTCATAAACACACTCTTCTTATCAATTGTTCGTAAATATTAGTTGCCTTTTGCAAGTTTTTAATTGGTATGTATTCATCTGCAACATGAGCCTGATTTGATATGCCCGGCCCTAGGGTTACGGAAGGAATTCCAGCGTCTCTATAATATAGCTCTGCCTCGTCATAACCAGAAGATCCTATCATTTTTACTTTTGTAATAGATTTTATCAGTTTGATTATCTCTAGTTTATCGCTGAATTGCATGGGAAGTCTGCAGCTAGCTTCAATCTCAATATCAGCTTTTAGTTTTAATTTTTTCAATATTTTTCTAATCTGTTTAATAGCATAATCACTTGTCTCTCCTGGAATAGTTCTCCTATCAACCTCTACATCGCAAAAGTCTGGGACAACATTTATCTTAGTCCCACCGTTAATTGTTCCTATGTTTATGGTTCCACTTCCCAAAATTACATTTCTTCTTTTCTTTAATTGTTCTATTAACTTTCTTATTTCCTGTATAAAGTCTGCAGCCTTGTATATTGCATTATCTCCCGATTCCGGTCTGGAACCATGAGCAGCCTTCCCTTTAAATTTTACTTTCAGATGAACAATTCCTTTCTGAGCAATTGTTAAATTCAAATTATTACACTCTGCCACTACTCCATATTTAATGTCTTTGAAGATTCCTTTTCTGTTTTTAATCAAATATTCTGAACCTTTCAATGCGACTTCCTCGTCGGCAACAAAAGTTAATAACAGCTTTTTCTTGAAATTTTCCTTTGAAAGGTTCTTTACTGCTGCTAGAATTGATGCTATTCCTCCTTTCATATCGCTTGTTCCTCTTCCGAATATCTTTCCATCTACGATTCTCGCTTCAAAGGGATCATATTTCCAGTTGTTAATGTCACCGGCAGGAACAGTATCCATATGACCGTTGAGCATAAGTCCTTTACCGCTCCCGATTGAAGCAACAACATCGAATCTGTTCTTTTCAAACTCAATAATCTCTGTAGGAATTTTCAAATCATCCAGAAAATCTTTAATGTATTTTGCTATCGCTCTCTCGTTTCCAGGCGGATTCTCTGAGTTTATTCTTACTAATTCTTGTGTTAATTCTATTTCATTCATAAAAATCATAGATTTAGTATCTTATTTCAAAGTTCTCAAACTCGCCCTTGTAATCGCTGAACTCAACCTTAACATTGTTGGCCTTTGCCAACCACGGCCCTTTCTTGCACCACTCAACCATTTCCTTGGTTCTCTCTTCCATGCCTTCAAAAACAGCCTCGACCTCTCCTGAGGGCAGGTTCCTTACCCAACCCTTGACGCCCAAGTTATTGGACTTCTCTTTAGCAAAATATCTAAAAGAAATACCTTGAACATCTCCTGAAACAATCACATGGGCTCTAACGAATTTCAACGACATCACCGATGGTCAGCCTCTCCTTGCTAGTCTTCTTTTCCAGTTTCTTATCCTCTGGATTCTCGGTCAATTCAATATTAAAGAATTTTTCTAACTTGCTTATTAAACTAGGTGTAGGCTCCCATCCTTCTTCCACCCTCTTTATTATTGACAACTTTTCATTCAGTTTCTTGGCTAGGCCCTCTTGTTTCAGGTTCATCTTACTTCTAGAATTTCTTATTATCTCATTGAAGTTTGGCTTAAGCATATCCACTGTCTCTAGTTTTGGTATGCGTTTTACTATCTTTACTTCCACAGGTTTTATCTCCTCTCCAAAACCGACACACTTCTCACAGACAGTCAGAACTGCTCCATCTATTTTTGTCTTTCTATTCGCTTTATCAGAACCGCACAACTCACATTCTTCTATGGTAACACCTCTTTTACCGCTAATTATAAATAATCCACATAAAAATAAATATTTGGTTGGTATGACCGGCGAATTACAAATCCCGTTCTTATGACTTATATAAATATTATATTCTTAATAATTCTAAAATTAGAGGGTACTTATGGCCAACTATGAACCTATCGAACTAGAGAAGAAGATACTGAAATTTTGGGAGGACAAGAAGTTGATAGAGAAATCCCTAGACTTCAGGAAGGGCAAGACCTTCTCGTTCATGGATGGACCACCCACGGCTAATAATCCAATGGGAGTTCATCATGCCTGGGGCAGAACCTACAAGGATCTTTATCTAAGGTTCAGGACAATGCAGGGATTTGAGATGAGAAAACAACCCGGGTTCGACTGCCAGGGATTATGGGTGGAGGTCGGTGTTGAAAAAGAGCTTGGTTTCAAGACAAAAAAAGACATAGAAGAATATGGAATTGACAGGTTCGTGGAGAAATGCAAGAAGAGTGTATTGGATTATGTCAAGGTCTGGATAGATTTGTCAAAGAAGCTTGGCATGTGGATGGACTGGAAGAACCCCTACCTAACGTTGACGGACACTAACATAGAGTATGTCTGGTATTTCCTCAAGAAATGCTATGAAAAAGGCTGGCTGTACAAAGGGTCAAAGGTATTGCCTTGGTGTCCTAGGTGCGGAACATCCCTATCATCGCATGAGGTATCAAGTGGTTATCAGACGAGAACACATCCAGCAATTTATGTTAAATTCAAAATAAAGGACGAGGAAAATGAATACTTGTTAATTTATACGACAACTCCATGGACTTTGATTTCTAATGTTGCTGTTGCTGCTAATCCTGATGCTGAATATGTGAAAGTAAAGGTTGATGATGATTATTTCATTGTAGGAAAAGGTCTTTTGAATCTTGTATTCCCTGAAAAGAATTATAGAATAATAAAAGAGTTTTATGGTAGAGACTTGGTTGAAATACAATATGAGAATCCAATGAAAGACTTACTGCCGATACAGTGGAGTGTAACTGGCAAAGTTATTTTGTCAACAGAATTTGTAAGCTTGGAAGAAGGGACTGGTTTGGTTCATATTGCTCCTGGCCATGGACCTGAAGATTATCAATTAGGCTTGGAATACAAACTACCTATTCTCTCTCCATTGGATGAGAATGGCAAGTTCACCGAGGATGCTGGATGGCTCAGAGGAAAGAACACAAAAGAAGCCAATGAAATGGTTCTGGAAAAACTAAGGGAAAGAAATGCTCTGTACAAAGAGTCGGCAATAACTCACAGCTATCCTTGTTGTTGGAGATGCGATGAGGATTTGATTTATAGAACAGGCGAGGAATGGTTCATATCTTCTGAACAAGTAAAACCCAGTTTGATAAGGGAGGCTGAAAAGGTTGTATGGTATCCTGATTGGACCAAGAAGAGTATGCTTGACTGGCTTAAAAATCTGAAAGATTGGAACATTTCTAGGAAAAGATATTATGGCTTGCCTTTACCGTTCTGGACTTGCGACTGCGGCGAGATAGAAGTAATAGGAAGCAAGGAGGAACTGAAGAAAAAAGCAGTAAAAGGCTTTGACCAATTAAAAGAATTGCACAGGTCTTGGATTGATAATGTTATTCTTAAATGTCCCAAGTGCGGAAAGGAAATGAAAAGGATCGATGAGACTGGTGACTGCTGGTTGGATGCAGGAGTTGTTTTCTTCTCAACACTAAATTATTTGGATGATAAAAAATATTGGAGCAAGTGGTTCCCTGCGGATTTTATAACAGAAATGCACGAGCAGGTTAGGTTATGGTTCTATGCGACCTTGTTCGTTTCAGTTACTCTGGAGGATAAAGCACCTTACAAGTCTGTTCTGACTAATGGCATGGTTCTTGATGAAAAAATGAGGGAGATGCACAAGAGCACTGGAAACGTAATCTGGGCTGACGAGGCTTTGGAGAAAATGGGAGCAGATGTAATGAGATGGATGTACTGCTTACAGAATCCAGGACAGTCGATGCCTTTCGGTTATACGCCTGCCACTGATGTAAAGAGAACCTTGAATGTTTTGTACAATACAATAAAGTTCTTGCAAATGTATTTTGAGGCTAACAAGTACAAACCAAAGAAGCCTAAGAGCTTTGACGTTTCTAGTCAGTGGATTCTGTCCAGGTTACAGACAGTAAAACAAGAGGTCACGAAAGACTTGAACGAGCTAAAACCACACTTGGCATCTTGCAAGCTTGAAGAGTTTTTCTTGAACGATTTGTCGAGATGGTATGGCCATTTGATCAGGGAACACATCAAACCAGGTTTGGAATCAAAGTACAAGGAGACGATGCTCTACACTTTTTACAAGGTGTGCCTAGAAACACTAAAGCTATTAGCGCCGTTCGTACCTTTCATAACAGAAGACCTTTACCAAGACTTTTTCAAGAAGATCGAAAAGGAAGAGAGCATACACTTTTGCGATTGGCCTGAAGTTGAAAAGGAATTTCTGAACGAAAAACTGGAGAAAGAGATGGGGATAGCAAGACAGATTATTGAAACTGCCAATGCATTGAGGCATGAGAAGAGCATTAAGTTAAAATACGTACTGCCTTCCTTGGGTGTTGATGGGAAGGACGAAGTGAAGGAAGTTGCAAAAGACTTGAAAGAGGTTATAGAAGAGATGGCTAACGTCAAAGATGTGAAAATAGAAGAGATAAAGGAAGGAAAGGAAATCGAGAACGGAAAATTATTGTTGAACACCGAGATAACCCAAGAGATAAAGAATGAGTGGCTGCTGAGCGAATTAACAAGGAATGTTCAGGACGCAAGAAAGAAATTGAATCTTGAGATAAAGGATAAGATCGAACTTTATTTGCCTGAAGAGGAATGGTTTGAGAAAAACAAGCAGAAAATAGAAGGGACGACTGGAAGCAAGATAGTATTTGGCAAGATCGCTGGCAAGAAATCAGAGTTTGAATTCGAAGGAAAGAAGCACGAGTTCGGCATCAAAACATAGCTATTTAAATTGTAAATTAACAAATTTTTAATATAAGGAGAATTTGAATGCCGTTCGAAAGAAGATTCGACAACAAAAGAAGCAGCTTTGACAGAGGTCCAAGAGAAATGCACAAAGCCGTTTGTTCTGAGTGCGGAAAGGAATGTGAAGTTCCATTCCAACCGACAGAAGGCAAGCCTGTCTTTTGTAGAGAATGTTTCGCTAAGAAAAGAAGATTTTAGTAATTTCTAAGTAATTAGATTACTATTTTGTTTAGTGTAAACTATAAAGAAGATAAATTTTCTTCTTTTACACTATGCTAGTCGTTTTCATAAACAGTAAAATAATTTAGATTGAGTTATGAGTTGAGAAAGTTATCCATATGTTACATCCTTTTGTTTCCAACTTTTCTCCCAATTCTCTTCTATTGTTTTTTGTGGTCTTATTTTTGGTTTCCTATATTTTAAAAATGTGCTAGATTCATAAGCTGTATCAAAAAATCCTTCTGAAACAATAGCACAACTTGGGTCCCCTGTAACTACAGCAACTGCTATTGGAACTGAACGAACAATTCCTTCAATCACAGCACCGCCGATACTTAAATCTTTAGATTCGCCCATAGAACGACTCCAAAAATAGTGTCCTATACCTGGAATAGGTTCAAGAAAATATTTTGCTCTGCCTTCAATTATTCTTTTCTCTAATCTTTCAGTAGCATATTTTATACGTTTACTAAAATTACTTGTTTTATCTATGAAAGTTTTTAATCTGTCAGTCTTTTGCATAAAATAATTATTGATAATAGAAATTTAAAATCAGACTATCCGGATGTTATATTAGGTTATTTTCATATAAGATATAGAAACGTATACTCGAATTAAGGCATAGCTATTTAAATTGTAAATTAACAAATTTTTAATATAAGGAGAATTTAAATGCCATTTGAAAATAGACGATTCGGAAACAGAGGCAGTAGCTTTGATAGAGGTCCAAGAGAAATGCACAAAGCCGTTTGTTCTGAGTGCGGAAAGGAATGTGAAGTTCCTTTTCAGCCAACAGAAGGCAAGCCTGTCTTTTGTAGGGATTGTTTTGCTAAAAAAGCACCAAGAAGATTTTAGTAATTTCTAAGTAATTAGATTACTATTTTGTTTAGTGTAAACTATAAAGAAGATAAATTTTCTTCTTTTACACTATGCTAGTCGTTTTCATAAATAGTAAAATAATTTATACAGGTTTGAATATAATAATCGACTGTCATACTTCTGTAGAAATGTTATTGTATTTTATATGGTGTTATTTTCATATAAGCTGTTTTTTCCCGGTAACCTTACATTTTTCCACTGGTTATATTGATATAAGTGTATGAAGAATAAGTTCTAAACAATAATGTGTGAGAACAGCCCCAAGATAGTTAGTCCAATACCGAACATTAGAGAAATGTTTATAAGAAGAATTCTCCAAAAAACCTATATGAAAAGCATAATAATAGTTCCATTATTAGTTGTTTTGGTTTCTGCATGTGTAAATACTCAAATCGGGCAGAAATTCGATTATACATCTGATAAAAATCCAGAAGCTTTCAATATAACTCAAATTAATGAAGAAGGTGTAATAAGTAGGACAGATGAAAATATGGGATGTCTAGCAGTTGGCATTAACTTAATTTCATATTTAGGAAAGAACTATGAAAAGTGTATATACAGTGAAGGATGTATATCTGAAGGACCAATAGCCTATTCTATTACAGGACCTGATATCTGTGGTGGGGTAAGAGCAACTGCCTTTGAAAAATTAGAAGTAAACCACGAAGGTTCAACATCATGGTATCATGTTCGTTTAGATGATGGAGAAGAAGGATGGCTAGCAGTTGGTTTCCTTAGAGAAAAAATTTGCTCAACTAATGAAGATTGCCAAAAAATACATTGTACGACTCCAGTGGGTGGTGGCGGCTGCGACGCGGCGAATCAGAACTTCACCTCATGCGAAAATGGTTTGTGTAAAGTCTAACATCAACTTCTTCAGATAGATTCAACACAATCCGTCGAGGTTACCGGGTGTTTCCCGGGGTTATTTTCATATAAGATATAGAAACTACACTATTTTCTTCTTTTCAACTATATTTATTATGTAACCTGCTACCTTATTCCTCATTAGCTTGTCATCTATTATGTCCATTTCATCAAGAGCTTTCTTATTATCCTCAAACTTATTATTAAATTTATCTGGATACTTCTCCACAAGTTTCTTTGCTATGTTCTTTATCCATTTTCCTCTTACTCTTCCCATGTTAACCGTAACCTTTTATTCTTGTGCGCAATATAATAAACCTATGCATTACCTCGCCATAAATCCCATTGGCGCATTCGTATTTGATGAAAAGAATAAGTTTGTTAAGCTTAAATATTTTGGCGATAACCCGGAAGAGGCAGCTAGAAAACTGGACAGGTTCGAGAAAGGAGAACCTATTCCGGAAATACAGGAAATCGAGAATGAATTCAAAGACCTGGTCATAGAGCAGCCAAACAAGGCTTCAGACTTCTTAAGGCAGAACTTTAGAAAAATTGTTCTGGAGAACAAGATATTCAGGGATGAGAATGAGTTGAATCAATTCCTGAACTCCGTAATGATGGCCAAGTCAAGGTTAAGCATATCGAAAATAGAGAGGAGGGACAAACTGATAATACAGACTGTCTCCGCTCTAAATGACTTGGAAAAAATTCTTAACACTATATCCGAGAGACTGAGGGAATGGTATGGCCTGCACTATCCTGAACTAGACATAAGGGATCACGAGAAGTTCGCAAGCCTGATAGTGGAATACGGAGATAGGAGCAATTTCAAGGAATTTAAAACAAGCATGGGAATGGAACTGAAGGAAGATGATATAAAGGTTTTGCAGAATTATGCTAGACAGTATAAAGAATTATACGAACTGAGAAGAGAGATTGAAAATTACTTGGAGAAAACGGTTGGCGAGGAAATACCGAATCTGAAAGCAATGCTAGGTAGCACTTTGGCTGCCAGGATGCTGGCCTTGGCAGGCTCGTTGGAAAAGCTCGCGAAGATGCCTTCTTCGTCCATACAGTTATTAGGTGCGGAGAAGACCTTGTTCAAGTTTTTGAAAGGCAAAGAAAAATCAAGACCGCCTCGTTTTGGCTTGCTATATTTGCACCCAGACGTATCAACCAACAAAAGAGAATTGCAGGGAAAGATTGCAAGAGTGCTGTCCTCTAAGTTGACATTGGCAGCAAGAGCAGATTTCTATTCAAAGAAAGATATGTCAAAAGAATTGCTAGAAGAGTATAAGAAAAAACTAGAGGGAATCTTGAAAGCTTAAAATCTACTTCTTAAGACCGAGTATCTTGTCCGCAAGCTCGTAACCGCCTGTGACTTCTGGCGCAACTATTATGTCCGCTCCTGCCCTTACGAACTCATCTGTAACTTTCAGGTCGTTTACCCTTGTGGCAACCTTGATTCTTGGGTTCATGTCCTTGGCCGTTAAAACCAGGAAAACATTCTTGTTGTCCTCTCCTGTGCATGCTACTATTCCCTTAGCCTCTCTTATCCTTGCTTTTTCCAAAACTTCCTCAATCATGCAGTCTCCTTCTATGGCTATAAAACCTTTTTCTCTCACAGAATCTACTTTTTGGCAGTCAGTCTCAATTATAACGACTTTTTTACCGTCCTTCTTCAGCTTATTAGCGACGTGAATTCCAACTCTTCCTGCACCGCACACTATGTAGTGATCCTTTATTGAAGAGAGGTTGATGCTCATAACGATTCCTCCTATCCTTAATTCACTCAATAAAATAATAACCTTTTCGAACATATAAAATGTGATACCCAGTGTAAAAAATATTATGACAACATAAATGATGTTTCCAAATACCCCTCCTGTGCCAGCGGTCAGCATCTGGGTAAAAGCCATTTCAAATGCATTGGCAAGTCCAACCTTGGAATAGATGCTTATTATCAAGGCTGCTGCAATAAGAAAGATAACAATTATTATAATAGTTACTTTCAATTCCCTCAGATTTTTCCTCGTTTCTTCCTTCATGAAATCTTAATAAGTATTAGACCAGGTTAATTTAAATAGTGTCCATCATGAAAGAGATATTTCCAAGGATATTTTTAATAGATAAAAAGTTGGCAGTAGAAAATCCTGCTCCTGGATTCAAACCATTTGACGAGGAATTGATAAAGACTGATAAGAAAGAGTTCAGGATCTGGAATCCTTATAGAAGCAAGGCAGCAGCAGCCATTGCAAAAGGTATAAAGGAATTTCCGATAGGAGAAAGCAGTCGCATAGTTTATTTGGGCAGTGCTCATGGCTACACTCCTTCCTTTCTTTCAGCAATCATTGGCAAGAACGGTATAATCTATGCTGTTGAGTTCTCTGAAAGATGTTTCAACGAGTTCCTGCCTCTATGCAAAAAGTACACTAACATAACCCCTATTCTCGCAGATGCACGCAAACCTGAACTTTATCAATGGATTGAAAAGGTTGATGTTGTTTACTGTGACATATCGCAACCTGACGAGACAGAAATCGCGATAAGGAACTGCAAGGAATTCCTAAAATCGGGAGGATACTTGCTGCTGGCGATAAAGTCCAGAAGCATAGACATTACAAGATCTCCGAAAGAAGTTTATCAAAGCGAGATAAAGAAATTGAAGGATGCTGGATTCAAGATAGTAGATTGGAAAACTCTAGATCCACTAGAACGTGCACATGCATTTGTGGTTGCAAAGATTTAGACATCAAGAAACTCTATCAACTTATCCTTGCCCATTTTCAAAACATTCTCATAATCAGAAGTGTAGTTAACAGAAATCCATCTGTCCACAAGGAAAACAGCAACCTTGTTCTGCTTGGCTAATTTTGGTATAATCTCGTGTTCAGGATGGGTTAGTCTATCCAAAGGAACATTCTTGAATTCCTTCATTGCCTCTGGTAAAAATAAAATCATTCCTGTATTAGCATAATGGTCCTCTATCAAAGGAATCTCTGGTTTTTCTTGAAATTGCTTTAGTTCAATTATATCTCCTACCTTTTTTGCTAAACCGACTCCAAAAGGATTTGTTATGTATCTTGCCATTACCATTACCATTGATTTGTTTTTTTTCTCAGCTTCAGAGGCATAATCAACTAGTTCCTTTACGTTAATGGGTATCAAGTCATCAGGATGCGACATTAGATAAGATGTATCTGTATCTATTACACCCTTGTCTATTCCGAGCCTTATCACACCTGCCCTTCCCAGAGGTTTAGGTTCTACTATCGAAGAAGATGATATGTTAAATTCTTTTTTTAGTTCTTCTATATGTTTCTGAACCAACTCGTGTTGATGTCGAAGGGTGAAAACATACTCTAATATTATACCAGATTTCAGCAAAGGCTGCAAATGGAACCACAACAGAGTTTTATCTCCTATTGGAACCAAGGCCTTTGGGCCATTAAAAGCTTCTCTCAGTCTTGTCGACTCCCCACCCGCATGTATAATCGACTTTATCATATGAAAAATTAGTAAAGACATATTTAAAAAATCATATCAAAACAAGAACTAAGCTAACAGCCAACGCAAAAGCAGCGGATTTGAAAAGAACAAAAGGAGTTACGGATCTTCCAAATAAAGATATGCAAGGATTACTATTCAACCAATACAAATCGTTTGGCATGTAATTTATAAAGCCTATTTTTGTAAACAAACTAGGATTCAATTGGCTTAGAGAGTATAATTCATTAGGTACAACCACTCCTCTTATAGCAAAATAAAAAATATCTTCCATGCCAAAGAAAATTAAAATCAAACCTGCTACTATTACCATAACAAACTTGCTTTTTTTCTTGGTAACATAATATGTGAAAATCGCGGGTATGGAAAAAATTAAAACACTTATTTTGTACCAAACATCATTGAAAACAATATTCGTTACCGTGGGTTCGTTTTGAGGGTTCAGCAAATTGATCTTCCACATCATTACATCAATAGACGCTACAGCAAGCGCTATTATAATAAGAGAGAACCATATAAGCAGCTTGAATTTATAATCCCCCATAATAATATCTATTTGATTAATAAAAAGATGTTATGCATAGAATACCGAGATTGACTATAAGGGTAAAAATATTGATGTTGATAAAGAAGATACCCATGAACTCTTTAGAGTTATCTCAGAGTATAGATTGTCCTCTAAATGATGTGAAGGAACAGCTGTTATACTTGGAGAAGGAAGGCAGGGTCGAAAGGATGCACTCGGAAAAGTTCAATGAAGACTTCTGGAGATTAAAGAAGTAAAGTGCGGAAGGCAGGATTCGAACCTGCGAACCCACTAAGGGACAAGATTTCTTATATCATCTTTAATCAATACTCAATAACTTGAGTCTTGCGCCTTTGACCAGGCTTGGCTACCTCCGCATGTAGAAGAATATTTTTCTAACTAATATAAAATTATACCTTGGACGCTTACGTTAACTTTAACGTATATTTTTAGAAAGTTATTTCTTATGCTTTCTAAACTTAAAGTCGTACTATTAACATATCATTAAAAGAACTATACCAACTAAACTAACAAATGTTCCTATAAAATAATAAAAAATATAATGTTTTTGCATTTTTATAAATTCTTTGTGCCATTCCTCGCGTTCTTTTGATTTTGATTCTTCCGCATATATACCCTGCCAAACACGTATTCCATATCTCCTTAATTTAGGACCATATTTCAGTTTTTCATTAACTTTATTGGAAATATATTTTGAAATAATACTTATTATAAAAGCTCCCCCGAAAAAAAGTGAGGCAAAAACAACTCCTATGTTATCTCTGAGAAAACAAGAATAATTACGAAAGTAGAATATTTTCATTGGTAACGAAACAAACAAAAATATCATTAAAAAAATGCCGAAAAAATCAGATATTGTTATTTTATATTCTGCCTTTTCCTTATTCATAATTCATAATTTATAAGTTTTGATTTAAATAACTAATTAAAACTACGAGTAAAAATTAACTAAAATAAAGAAAAAGAAAATAAATCATAAATCTTACAAGTCACAAGGTCTTACGGTAGCTCTTCCATTGTCTTTTGCCCTCTTTGCAGCGTCTTTTAAGATTTCTTCAACCTTCTTGTCCATAGCACCATAAAAATCTCCTGCAAATCTCATGCCTTTTATTGTAGACTTTACTTTTGACCTTACTATTAAACTCATCAAATCACCTTGTAATAATAAAGATTTTAACAATTTAAAAAGGTTTTGTATATCAGAGATTCAAGGCAAAATGCTTATGCTTTGTGATGATATTTAAAAGCCTAGGAAAACCAAAATTCTATAATGAAGGATATTTATATTCTGATAATTATCGTAATAATCTTAGCTGCATATTTTTTCTATAAAAATAGCACTGCAAGCCAGAGTTACAGCGTTCCTACGCAGTATAAAGGCTCAGAAGGATTGGATTACATAAGAAAGAATTATGCTTCAGGACTATCTCAGGCAAAGAGTTTTTGTGTTGGTCAATTCAAAGGAGAATGGATAGATTCATCGAGTGAAATAGGTTGTCAAAACATGCAGGGATTCTCTACATCTTATTGCGGTATGGACATAATAAAGAATCTTGTGAACATGTGCAGCTCAATAGGAGGCAGTCCTGTTTGTTCTTCGACCCAGGCGAGTTGTTCTGTATAGAAAATTGACAAAAAAGTATGTTGTGCTTTTATTACAGTCTGAAAAAGAAACTGTAAGAAGGATTGGAAGGAGGAAAATATGATATATTTAGTTCAGGTTTTTTAGACATTTCAATATATTGTGGAAGCTGCTTTTCTATCATTTCCTTGATTACCTCAGTTCTGTTTTTATAACATCCTTTCCCTACTATATTCTCGTCTATTGCATTAATAAGTTCTTTTAATATGTTAACACGAACATATTTTTTGGTATTGCCTTTTCTTGATTTTTCTTTTTCCATTTTTATCAACTGAAGTAATATCAATTATTTGTTAACAGGATTTAATTTTTTCTTACTACTCTCAATAGTAAAAATGTTAAAGATTTAGTTTAGTTGTTTCACATGGATAATTTCATTTATCTGAATGAAAAATGGTGCCCCGATGAGAGATAGTCTTTTCGTAATTTAGATACACTTTGAATCATCGCAATTTAGAATAAACTTAAATCCTGATTTTTCTATATCATAAATTATGATATTCGAAAGGCATAAAAAGGTTTTTATTTAAATTTATAATAATGATAAAATGGTTCCAGATTATCATCATCTTCCTATTGGAGAGGATTTGGGCGTTGAAGGAAATAAAGTAGAAGAAAGAGTTATTGATTTTTTAGGACAAAGAGTTATTACATTCAGAGCTGAAGGCAAAAGCATTTATGAAAAGGAAAATCCAATTAGAACATCATATGTTGTTGTCCCAGGATTTATAGAAAGGGAACGATACAAAACAATAAATCCTGATATTCCTGTCTCTGAAGTCAGATTAGTGAGACCAGAAGAAAAGGAAGATGTTATAGCAATCGTAGCAAAAGAATATGGAATTCCAAGAGCATGTGTTAGCGTTTGGTAACAAATGATTGCAAATACTCTTAAATCCTGATTTTTCTATACGAGATTTTACCAAAATGAAAGTGCCCCCGATGGGATTTGGACCCATGTTTGCGGCTTACCTCATTCACAGCCGAAGCTAATATCCTTCGAAATGAATTCGAAGGGCCACCGTCCTTGACCGTGCTAGACGACAGGGGCTTAATAAGAAATTGTTATCCGAAACAATTTAAATGTTTTATTATTCAGATGGGCCGAGCAGGATTAAAAAATATGGACTCGCCCAGAGTCGAACTGGGCACTCCACCGTGTGAGGGTGGCGTCTTTTATCGATTTTTTACCGATAGACCACGAGTCCACTTATATGGAAGTTTTATATTTTGATATTTAAGAAAATCAAGGTCTTTAATCTTAATTAATCTTTTGTTTTCATTATATTCTTTAAATCTTATAACATTCTTCAGATTAGAGGAGTGAATATTGCTCATATATTTCAATATCCTTTCTTTTTTCCTAGTACCTAACTCAGTCTTAAAGCTAAATGAAATCACATCAAATTTTTTCATGGCTTTTTTCATTTGGTCAAATAATAAAGGATTATGAGAAGTGAATCTTATGCAAAATGCGTCTCCATCTTTACCTATGTAACCATCAGTATCTATGAGTCCTCTTATGCAACCCTTTAACATGGCTGTGTTTTCTAATATCGATTCTGACATTTGAGCTTTATTCAAAATTTTATCTCCAAAAGGCAATCCCCACGCTTTATGCAGGTATTCGCATAGTTTTACAGAGCACACGACAACACATATTCTGCTTCTATCAAAATAAATTGACGGTTTGATTTTGAAAAGCTTTAAAATAAGTTTTGGTATGTATTCCTTAAAATAAGGCAAATCTGTTACGGCGTCACCAGAGAATCTGACAAAATACTTTGTTAAGGTACCATCACCTAATGTTATACCGATGAACTCCCCTAGACTTTCATCTTTATCAGGAATTTCAATAGATTTTGTCTGGCTTTTGAAAAGTGGGTTTTTACCAGCAGCTGTTTTTCTCCATTCAGAAAACTTTTGCTTTCCATACTTCTTATATAAGTTTCTAATGCCTATCTTTCCGCCTTTAACCGCACCCCAATTAGAAGATAAGGTCCTTTTCGAAGAAAGTTGAGATATTTTTGATTTTTCAAAAACCAAATCGAAAATATCATAAGGAATAGAAAGCAATCCGTATTTGTATTTTTTATATGTATAATAAGGAATCTTAAGAAAGATTTCTGGATTTAATTTAATATTTTCTTCAAAAGATTTGAAAAGATTTAGTCTCTCTTCTTTGTCTATAATAATTCGAGTATCGCTTTTATTCATGTTAATATTAATGCTAAGTTAAATAGTATAAAGCTTAGACTGCAGGACCATCGGCCCCACATAAAAATTGCAGTGCAAAGCTTAAAATGTTTCTAATCTAAAAACAAATTATGAAAGCGGTTATCCTAGCAGCTGGAAAGGGGACGAGACTGCTGCCACTGACTGAGAACATTCACAAGGGCCTGCTTTTGATAGGGGATAAGCCTTTGCTGGAGCACACAATAAATGCTTTGTCTGAAAATAATATAAGAGAGATTTTCTTGGTAGTAAACCATAGAAAGGAAGATATAATGAATTATTTTGGAGACGGTTCAAATTTCGATGTTAAAATAAACTATTTGTATCAGGAGAACCCGAAGGGAGGAACCGCTGACGCTGTGAGATGCGCAAAGGAAAAAGTAGACGAAAGCTTCATCCTTTTGAATGGCGACATATTTTTTCATCCGTCGATAATCAGAAAACTAATAGAATCATATGCGGATTGCGATGGCTTGATTGCTTGCAAGGAGGTTAAGAACCCTCAGGAATTCGGAGTGCTGAAAGTTGAGAATGGAAACATTGTTAGAATTTTTGAGAAATCACATGACCCTCCTTCTAATCTCGCAAACCTAGGAATATATCTACTGCCTGAAAAAATATTTGACGCAATTGAAAAAACGCCATTATCCAAAAGAGGCGAGTACGAACTAACTGATTCTATTCAGATTCTCATAGACAAGGGTTTTAAGTTCAAACCTGTCATTGATGATGAATTTTGGATTGATATAGGAAGGGTATCAGACTATGAGAAGGCAAAAGAAATTTATAATGAATGGAAAAGTTAAATTCTATGAAAGTTCGATTCCTTTCTTAACTGTCAAAGTATGATGCATGTGACCTGCTTTGAACTGAAAATAAGCGCTGAGGTTGGGATTTGAACCCAAAAGAGCTTTCGCTCACTAGCTTAGCAGGCTAGCGCCATACCAGGTTACCGGTTTTATACTTTCGGCCACCTCAGCATAAAACTTATAATTAAATTTGATGTTTTTATTCTTTTATAATGAACAGAAATCAGAAAATAACGTTTTATTGTCAATGAAATGTAGTCTCCAGAACTCACATAAATTTATATACGTGGGACATAATTTATTATATACATTTTTAAGGAGATTTTCATGGCCATAACAGTAAAAAATGTTTCCGATGTTTTTAACAAGGATGTTTTTACAAACAGAGGAGTTTTTTGTGGAAGAGTTTCTGACATAGACATAAACCTTTCAAAGTTTAGGATAAATTCTTTGGTGGTTGAGACTGGAAAGGGCTCTTTCCTCTCGGATATGATTGGCGGCAAGAAGGGTGTTATAATACCTTATTCACTCGTCATCAATATTGGCGACGTGGTGATAATAAAGCACATATCGCCCACAGTACCACCTGAAACAGAATCATCCGCAGAAAATCCAGAAGCTTTACCCACATTCGCTTGATTTAGCCCTAAATATTTCAGCTAACGTAGAATAGATTAATTTTCCAGCTATTAGTGTGTATGTTACATTTTCTGTTGGCAAGAACTCTACGAAATCAACTGCTATCAGGTTCTTGGCCAAGGCTCTCACGCCTTCTAAGACCTGATTAAAGCTGAGACCGCTTGGTTCCGGCACAGCAACAGCAGGCATTATTGAAGAATCGAGAACGTCAAAGTCTATTGACAAGTAAACAGGCTCGTTTATGCTCTTAAGGTCCTCTAGGGTAGCTATCTTTATTCTATCATTATTCTTTATGAAATCCTGCTCTGCCTTTGAAAAGCATCTGGCTCCGTAAACATAGGTTTTGAAACCATCTTCCACGATTTTGCGCGTGACTGAGAAAAAGTTCAAATCCTTGTCCTCACAGTCCGGATGTGCATCAAAGGTTACAAAAACCTTAGGGTTGATGGCTTTCACAACAGGATGAGTTATCGAATGGTCTCCTCCTATGATTATAGGAAAGTTCTGCATGTTTTTTATGTGGCCGATTATTTCCTCGTAATTCTCTGGCTCTATGTAACCGAGATCCTTTAGAAAGATTTTTTGCAAGTCAACGCCATTGATATATGTTTCAAGCTGCGGGAATATCCTCTTTATCTCAAACGGCGCTCTATCAGAACCTCTTCTAAAGCTCTTCCTATCCAAGCAAATGCCTAACAGTGAAAAATCCATACTATGAATAGGACAGAAAGGGTTAAAAAGATTATTTGTTCTGAATGTTTAAGTAAAAGTAAGAAGAGATAAAATATAGAGAAATCTATTTTAGAAAGAAAATAATATTAGTATATGTTGATTTTATGGAAGATCATGTTATTGAAACCTCGATTGACGAACTAATACAGGTCTTAAAGGAAAGAGGTAAAATGAATGTTAGCGAAGCTGCTGATTTTTTAAAAATGACACAAAAGCAGATAGAACCTATTCTCAACACCCTTGAAGAGAACAGCATCATAGAAATAAAATATCCTGTAATAGGAGAGCCTAAAATAATATTAAAGCCCAATGCACCTGAAAGAATAGAAATTAGAAAATCCCAAATAAAAGAAGCTGTTCCTGAAATAGCAGAAGAGAGAACTATTATAGAAAGGCCTACGATAAGCGAAAAGGTAGAAATGAAACCAGAAATTAAAGGCGAAGAGACAGAAATTGTCAATAAAAAAATGGAGAAGCTTGAGAACGAGATATTTGATCTTTCGAATAAAGTGGACACAACAATTTTCAAAGAGGACCTATCGGAAATATTGCTGATCATAGCTGGCTTGAGAGACATCGAAAAAATATCCTTCTATTTGAAAGAGGTGCTGAGCATTATTCACAAGATGAAGGAAAAGAGCATATGGACTGATGAGGACAGAGATCTTGTAACCACGATGTTAAAGGATATATCAGAGAACTGGAAAGAGTATGGAAACATGGAGATAGCCAATTTGTTTGATGAGATAAAGGGAAAGATAGAAACTGCTTAAATATAAATAAGAACAATTATTAAGTGATTATATGGCCTTGTTCAAATTCTTCGATAAAAAGAAAAAGGTCTCGCACAAATCAAAGACAACAAAGAAACCTGTTAAGCATGATAAACCTAGGGTTGTAAAGAAAAAGATTAAACCAGTGAAGCACGTTAAACCAGTCAAGACCGTAAAGGAAAAGCCTGCCAAGACTATTAAGATTGTTAAGGCTAAGGAAATTCAAGTAAAGCCTCTGATAAATAAGATGCCTGATGAGAAGGCCTTCGATCTTCTAAAAAGATACAGGATAAAAATACCTGATTATGCTTTTTGCAATAAAGAGGAAGAACTGATAAAAGAGGCTAAAAGAATAGGCTTCCCATGCGTATTGAAAGCTTCTGGTAAGAACATTGTTCATAAAACAGATGTCAATGGCGTCAGAGTCGATATAAAAACAGAGGAAGATGCTGTTAAGAACTTTAATGAACTTATGAAAATAAAGGGTTGTGAGAAGGTCCTTGTTCAGAAGATGATAACAGAAGGCTATGAGATAATAATAGGCGGAAGAAAGGACCCTCAATTCAAGAGGGTTATAGCACTGGGAGCAGGAGGGATATTCACTGAATTCTTAAAAGATGTTAGCTTCAGGGTCTCGCCAATAACAAAGGAAGATGCAGAAGACATGCTGATGGAAGTCAGATTCTCTGAGTTGATACTAAAAGGGTTCAGAGGTCAGAAACCCGCAAATAAGGAAGCAATAGTGGATATAATTCTGACTGTCTCAAGGTTAATGGAAGCTGACCCAAAGATAAGGGAGATAGATTTGAATCCTGTGTTCGCAACTTCCCAGGATGCGATTGCTGCTGATGTGAGAATAATTTTGGAATAAAAAATAGAAGCTTTACAAAATATTATCAAGTTCTGATTTTCAAGAAATAATTGTTTTGGGAGGACTTTCTTATCCCTCCCTTTTTATTAAAAACTAATACTTTTCACTAGGATGCCAAACAAAATCTTCTGGAAAACTGATAAAAGGCTCGGCAAAAAACTCTTCTCCGCACTCGCAAATGATTTCCGTTTGTTCCAAACTCACTTTGAACTTGTTTTTACAGTTAGGGCATAGAACTAAGTATGTGGTCGTGATCAATTCTTCGTCAAAGAAAGTGTTCTCCATACAAGAAAATAATGCTTATTAATATTTATAGTTGATAGATTATGAAAGATAATAAAATCTTACTTGATAATAAACGATTTTTCTATTTGCTGTTTATATAAATTCCCTTTAAGACGAATAAAATTCCCACAACAAGGAAACTGTACATAAATGCATCTTTGATGTCTATGGTAAACCAAAATACTGCAGCTACTATTATCAAGAGTATTCCCATGAATATTTTGTGCATACCATGGCAACACTTATCTTCTTTTTTTACTGGCATTTTATCACAAATCTAAATTGAGAGAAGTGAAATATAAACTTATGTTTTCGGCCAAGATATCACTTAATTGATATAGTTTTTTATATTTAGAATTTATATTATTCTTAGGTGAATGAATGGTAGAAAAAAAGCTTATAGGAAAAATAACGCACTTTTATCCAAAGATAGCTGTGGCAGTTGTTGAACTAGAAGGCACATTGAATGTCGGAGACACGATATCGATCGAAAGAGGAGAAGAAGTTGTTGAGCAGGTTGTTGACTCCATGCAAATAGAGCACAAAAATGTCGAAGAAGCAGGAAAAGGGGAATCAATTGGCCTAAAAGTTGCCGGTCAGACAAAAGAAGGCGCAAAGGTCTTCAAAGTCATAGAATAATAATAAATACATCGGATACCATAATAGTTTCCATGCTATTTTTTGATAAATTCTTTAATCCTAAATCCATAGCAGTTGTAGGGGCTAGCAGAACTCAAGGAAAACTGGGTTACACTATTCTAGAAAACCTTAAATCATCTTTTAAAGGACCAATATACCCTATAAATCCTAATGCTGATGAAATATTAGGTTTAAAATCTTACCCTTCCGTGATAGACGTAGAGGAACCTATTGACCATGCCATAATAGTGGTCCCAGCAGAAATGGTTAAAAAAGTAGTAGAAGAAGGAATTAAAAAGAAAATAAGCGTTTTTACGATAATATCTTCTGGTTTTTCAGAGATTGGAGAAAAGGAAAGAGAATTAGAGCTTAAAAAACTATGCGAAAAAAAGAAAATACGCATCATAGGTCCTAACTGTATAGGTATATACAAAAAGGATTTAGATATGATATTTTTTCCAAAGAAGCGATTAAAGAGGCCTCCAGAAGGTTTTATATCATTTATAACCCAATCTGGAGCATTCGGTTCTATTTTACTTGACATAATGGCTAACGAAGGCGTAGGTGTCTCAAAGTTCATCTCTATAGGTAACAAAGTAGATGTGGACGAAATAGACCTAATTAACTATTTAGAAAAGGATTTATCGACCCGTTGCATCGCAATCTACCTAGAATCTGTCAGAGATGGTTCAGAATTCATTAAAACTGCCAGAAAAGTTGTAAACATCAAACCTATTGTCTGTTTCAAAGCTGGCAAGACAGAAAAAGGAACAGAGGCTGTTGCATCGCATACAGGGTCATTGGCAGGCTCTGCTGCCGTTTATTCGTCAGCATTCAAACAAGCAGGCATTATCGAAGCTAAAGAGTCTGAAGAGATTTTTGATTTTTCCAAAGTTCTGGCAAACCAGCCTGCTATGAAGGACAATAAGATAGCTGTTGTGACAGATGGCGGCGGTTTTGGTATTGTTGCAACTGACACTGCTATAAACTGTGGACTGGAATTACCTGCTCTAGAAAGTGCTACCATAAAATCTCTCAAATCATTTTTACCAACTTATGCCTCTGTTAAAAATCCGATCGATATAACTGGCGATGCGACGGTTGAGAGGTATCAGAAGACGATGGAAACTGTTTTGAAGGATAAAAACATTTTTGGTGTTGCATGCATTGCCTTGATGCAACTGCCAACTTTGGACGACACTATTATTGATGTTCTGAAAGATTGTAAAGTTTTTGGAAAGCCGATAACTGTCTGCTCTGCTGGCAGTGATTTTGTCTTGGAAAGGAACAGGAAAATTGAAGCTTATGGAATTCCTGTTTATCCCACACCCGAAAGAGCTGTCAAAGCTTTGTCTGTTCTTTTTGAATATGGAAAGATTTTGAAAAGAGAGAACGTTGAGAAGAAAAAATAGAACTAAATTTTGCCACGAGAAGCTAAGACCTCTAAAGTTGGCGTTTCTGTTATTACATCTCCAAAAGCATCTTTGAATGGAGCATACAAAACTAAACTTTCGGTACTATCTTGCATTTGACCACTAATATAATATTTACTAAATTGTGTAGAAAAAGGCTTAATATTAGAAACATCGTTTACTAGTCTTCTGAAGTAAGAACTCGCATTTTTTCTTAGATTCTGACTATTCGGATATTTTTTTGTTAGAGATTCATAAATTTCTAATGATTTAGATGCACCTATTTTTAATTCAGCATCCCACGAATCAACGCATGTTTCTATCAAGTTTTCTACTTCTTCCCTTTTTTCAGGTGAAAGTTCTTCTAACAATTCGTGTAAGATTTTATCTGGCGAATAATAAATTCTTTTACCTGTTTTTACTTTATATTTTTTAGAAATATCTTCAATAAGCGGAAGATTATCATGAAGACTTTCTACTACATTTCTTTTCTTTTTTACCTTTTCATTAAAATAAAAATCTTGGAAACTACCGATATCATTATATCTTAAAAATGGGATTTCCATTAAAAATCTATAGAAGTCTAATTTTTCAGAGTAAACCTTTTCAGGCAATAATTCTAAGGCCTTTTCCTTTATCATATTCATTTCTATTTCTGTTTTTGGTGAAAAAATTCTTGCGAATCTTACAAAGGCTCTGGGTTTCTGATTTATTCTAAATAAAATCTGTTTAACTGGTAATTCAGCTGTTATCCCATATGCTTTGAAAATATTTTCCCATTCTGAATAAGTCGGCGGCGAAATCTCTGAAGAGGCCGCATAATTGATACTGTGCTGATAGTCGATTTTTTTGTCAGGATCTGTGTTAAGCCATTTTTCATAGGAGAACTGCCCTAAATCTGCAAGAATTTCATCTAAACCATTTATTTTTACCTGCTCTGAATAGATACCCAGAGGATTTTCTGATAAAAACACGACGCTCTTTCCTTTCTTTGACTCTTCCAGAATACCTTTTAATTCTTTTACAAACTTTTCAGGATCTTCTTTGCCTTTAGCTACGCTTTCGAATCTCCAATGATAATCGTCGTAAAATATAGAATCTGATACTTTGATTAATTCTTCAGGAGAAGAACTTTGTAGAATTTTCAATCTTCTTTCTCCCCATTGATCAGGCGTTGCTAATTTATTATAATCTAAAATTTCTGATCTATTATTTTGTTTGTAAACAAGCATAATAGGTAAAGAGTTTTGATTTTCTTGAATATACCAATTTAGTACTTTTCTAGCAACTACAGTTTTACCTCCTCCCTTAGGACCCAATAAAACTCTAGGATAATCAAATGATGAAGACAAATGCTCTTTTATTAGTTCTACATTGTTTCTTTGACTAGAGGTTAATTTCATCTTTGACAAATTTTCAATATCAATTTGCTCTGCCCTTTCTATAAGAGGTATAGACATAACTATTTAATGAATAGAAAAATTTTTAAACTGATTTTTACCACTTCCAGTCGTCACAGAACAATTTGTCATAACCTGTTCTTAGAGATAGTATGAACAAAAAAATTGTATTGGTAGCGATGGGCTTGTTGACTATCGGTATAGTTGGTATGGCAGTGATATCTAGCTACGGATCGATAACTGGTTACGCAACAGTTGAACAAGCAATAAAATTAGATATAATCGGTTCTTCGAACGATGAAAACTATACAATAAAATTAAAGCAGGGCGAAATAGACTATTCTCCTCAAATAAAAATAGATAATTCAGCGAACGCCTCTGTTTACGTTAACATAACGGCGGAGATTTTGCCTGGAAGCGCTGGAAACGAAAGCGATATGAGCATATCTTTAGTAAACGAATACAAAAACGAGACTCTCACGAATCCTGTGTTGATATCGACCAGTGATTTCAGGTTCTATCTAAAGCATGAAGTGAAACCTAACGCAAACCTAGGCAACTATTCATTCAGAATGACTGTCAATCCAGTTTAAATCTTTTAGTTTTGTAAGCCCTGCAAAAACCTGAGAAAGGACATGATTTAGAATCCTTAATACACATGGGGCTTGACTTACAGATTTCTTTTCCAAAACTGACAAAACCTAGGTTGATCAGATACCACTTGTTCTTAGGGAATTTATTTTCTAATTCTGTCTCTACTTCTTGTGGTTTGGCGTCTTTTGAAGCTAATCCAAGTCTTTTGGAACAAATCTCTACATGAACATCAACGGCTATAACTGGCTTGTTAAATCCATACATAAGCACTATCGCACTTGTCTTGTATCCCACACCATAAAGTTTCATTAGTTCTTGTCTGCTATCAGGTACTTTGCCGTGATATTTTTCTAGTATATCCTTAGATATCTGTTTGATTCTTTTAGCCTTCTGCCTGTAGGGACCAGAAATTCTTATTAAATTTTGTAATTTCTTAATAGGTAGTTTAATGATTTGCTTTGGTGTTTTGGCAACCGAGAATAATTGTCGAGCAGCTTTTTCAGAGTTCTCGTCCCTTGTCCTTTGAGATAGGACGGTCTCTATCAGCAACTCGAACACTTCCTGATTTTTCATCCTAGAACTATCAATATGTTTTCCATACCTGCTTTCTAGAAAATTAAGGATTAACCTTTTTTTATTCATAATGATAATCTTACATCTGGATTATTTCAGTCTATCTCTAACATGCATGAAATCATTGACAAAACCTGGCGTAAACAAGTATTTTTCCTTCTCTACCAGCTCTTCAACGTTCTTGATGCTCAATCTCTTGAGCTCTACCAGTTCATCGCTCAGCTTAACTTTGCCGGCATAGCGGCCTAAGAAAATGCACGTAAAATATTTTACTACCTTATCATTCTCTTTGAATTCATTGAAGATTTTTCCTAAATGCTTTAAACTGCACTTGATGCCTAATTCTTCCATGAGTTCTCTTTGAGCAGCCTCAGGGTATTTTTCGCCTGCCTTGACATTACCACAAACCGCAAGGTCATACCTGTTCGGAAAGCTTTTTTTGTCAGGAGAGCGTTTGACTATGAGGAGTTTTTTGCTCTCATCCAAAATGAAAATAGCGACATTCCTAGATATAAACCCTTTAAGGAATTTGTTTTCTTTGGTGTCTTTTCCAATGAATTTATCCTTGTCATCTACGACATCTAGCAATTCCTGTTCTTCTTCCATAACTAGTATTCCAAGCACAATTTAATAAAAACATTTACTTGAACGATAACATTTAAAAATTCTTGATATGAACTAAGAAAAATATATGCTTCTAGAATAAAGTCATTTAAACAATACAGTCAGCGACCAGCATATATATTTTTAATTATTATCATTATCAGAATTTTGAAAATTGATAAACATAATGAATGTTCTAATTTAAGCGATTCTCATTATAAAAACTGGAGAATCTTTGATTGTTTCATGAACTTCTTCTTTAGGTATTCCTAATTTTGTAGGCGATACTAGTTCATCCTCAATTTCTGCATAACAACGCGACTCGACTTGGAAACCTTGTTGTGTAAAAAACTCTTTTGCATGCGAAACATCTCTAAATGTATTTGCATGAATATCCATTCCAGACAGTTCTTTTATTCTTTGATATTCAGCACCTTTTGTATCACTTTGTATAACTTTGTCTAGAGTAATATCTGGTGTTATCCAAACACCACCGAAAATTTTCAATAGTTTACGTACGTTTTGTGACACCTGCGCTTTTTGTTCAAAATTCAAATATCTTAACAGACCTTCATTTACTACAGTGATATCGTCTTGCCTAAAATGTTTAGTGGCTGCAAGCAAGGAGTCATAATTTAGAGCATCGCCAGACTCAAGACTTAAATTGGAAGTATGTATATTGAATTTAGCTACTATTTGACTCAAAATTTTTCTTTTTTCATTAATCATTTCAGGTAAATCCAGTTCAACAAAAATCAAGTTAGGATTATCTTGTGTCATTGCCAATCCTCGTGGTGATAATCCTGCAGCAATTTCAAAGATTTGGTCAGATTTTTGCTCTTCTAATATTCGATTGATTAGTTTGTATCTGGCTTCTAATCGAGCAGTATGCCTAGACATTTTAGCTTTGTCAAAATAATCTCTTTGTTTTTGGTCGGCTACTGCTATTAGCGGAGAAAGATCATCGAAAATTTCCTTGGCATACTTAATATTTCCCAAAGTTCTTTGGTAAGCTACTACCCAAGCCGTTGGACTAATTTTTTCATTTATCATAGTTTTCCATGTTCAACATTTAGAAATCTTCACATAAAAAAGTATCCAAAATATATATGCTTATGTTATGCTGTATTTATTTAAAAATTAAAGCATTATACCAGCATATATCAGTTTATGCTATAATTATTTGGAAAACCAGTTTACTTATTCGTTTTTAGTTTTTTATAATAATTCAATATCACTCTCTTTCTTTCTATAGGGTCTTTTTTATTTTTTAAAATTTTGTTAAATTTTAACGCATTTCTTGCATATATCCTATAGAGGCTGTCTTTCTTAGCTATTTTTAGTCTCTTTTTTATTATTTTTGAAATATTTGTCTTTTTATTTTCAAAAAATATTTGTAAATAAGTCGTTAAACCTTCGTCCAACACCCATTGTTTAGGCTTTATACTTCTTATTTTATTTGAAAATAATAATATATGAATCCACTCATGAAATAAAACAATATTAAACAAAAATTTCCTTTGCCTTTCATTTTTAGTTGTTGTAACAACAACTACCATTTTAGTAACTGATGATTTTATTTTTCTAAGAATTTTTTTACATTTATTTTTAATCCAATAATCCTTTAAATTACTTATGTTTTTATGAAAATTTATTATATCTTTTGAATCTAATACGGAACCACCAATTTTTTCCTTTGATAATTTTATAAAATCTCTTGAATCTAAGAATCTATCAATATTTTTCATGCGTTCTTGAATATTTTTACCAAATTTTACATAAAGGGGTTCAGGACATCCAATTAAAAACTGCAAAATTGTAAATTCTTCTGAAGTTAGAAATGTGACTTTGTATAGTTCTTTTTTATATTTTAAATCAAAATTCTTTGCCAACTCTTGAATATTCCTTCTAATTTCTTCTATTTCTAGTTCATACATAAAGAAAATAGTGATTTATCTCTTAATATTATTATAGAATTTCGTCTAAAAATCCAGTTCTAGCGAATAATTATGGCATTAAAATATATATGCTCATTAAATGCTGTATTTATTTAAAAACTTTGAACAACAGATTCTTATCAGCGGCTAGAAATGTCAGAAGTGTTCAACATATTAGATAATAGGATAAAAGAGCTAGCCGTATCTCGATTTGAGAAACCCACGTACGTGCAGGAGTTAGCCATACCAAAGGTTCTAGAAGGAAAAAACGTTCTTGTGATAGCCGAGACAGGTAGCGGAAAGACTGAGAGTGTGATGCTTGGTCTGTTTAACAAATTAGTTCAAAGGGAACACGAACCCATTGCTTTATTGTATTTGACTCCGATGAGGGCTCTGAATAGAGACCTGCTAGACAGATTGTTATGGTGGTGCAATAAACTTGATTTAGATATTTCCGTAAGGCACGGCGACACGACACAATACGAGAGGAAGATGCAGGTCGAGAATCCGCCAAAGATTTTAATCTCAACTCCAGAACAAATAAATGCAATGTTAGTTGGCAAGAGACTTAAGGAATATTTGAGGAATGTTAAATATGTTGTCATAGACGAGGTCCACGAATTGATTACGAGCAAGAGAGGAGTTCAACTGACGCTGTCTTTAGAAAGGCTAAAGAGATATTGCGGCAACCCACAGATAATAGGTCTGTCAGCCACTGTCGGCTCGCCTGAACTAGCTGCTAAGTTCATTTTTTCTGATAACAAGTATGAAATTGTAAAGGCAATCTCTCCGAAAGATATGCAAATAAGTGTGGAGAGCCCTTATCCGACCACAGAAGACAAGATAATAGCCGAGAAGATATTCATAGGAGATTCTGTTGTTGCAAGGCTGAGAAGAATCCATGAGATAATAATGGAGCACAAGTCAGCTTTGACCTTTACTAATACAAGGGAAGCTGCTGAGATTCTTTCCTCCCGACTAAGACTATTAGACAAAGACTTTCCTCACGAGATTCACCATTCTTCACTGAGCAAGGAAGTGAGAGTAAAGGCTGAGAAGGATTTCAAAGCAGAAAAACTAAAAACACTTATATGTACATCATCGCTCGAACTAGGCATTGACATCGGCTCTATTGACATCGTGTTGCAATATCAATCTCCAAGACAGGTAACAAAGATAACACAGAAAGTTGGTAGGAGTGGTCACGGTGTTGGCAGAGTCTCTAAAGGAATAATAATCGCGAGCGAAGGTGACGATATCTTTGAATCAGCGGTGATTGCTAGAAAGGCCTTGAGAGGCGAACTGGAGCAGATAGTGATTCACGAGAATTCATTGGACGTGTTGACACACCAGATAATGGGAATGCTGATAGAGAATTATAAGATGAACCCTAAGGAGGTTTACGAGATTGTCAAGAAGGCCTACCCGTTCAGAAATCTAAAGGAGGGTGAGTTCTTGACACTGCTGAACTTTTTGGCAACCTTAGGCTTAATCTATATTGACACTGAGATAAAGAGGAAGAGGAGAGCTTTTGAATATTATTTCGAGAACCTGTCAGTCATTCCCGATCATAGGAACTATAAGATAATTGACACCACGACAAATATGTTTGTTGGAAACCTAGACGAGGAATTCATTGCCTCGCACTCAGACATTGGTTCCACATTTATCGTGAGGGGCAGACCTTGGAAGATTCTTTCTATTGAAAAGGATAAGATCTACGTTGAAGGCGTTGATGACATAACCTCTGCCATACCTGCTTGGGAGGGAGAGTTGATACCTGTTCCTTTCGAGGTATCGCAAGAAGTCGGAGAGCTTAGAAAAGAGATTAAGAATATGATTGGCAAAGACTTGAAGACGAATGATATGATTTTAAAGTTAAAGGAAAAGTATCCTGTCTCTTCGCAATCAGCAGTAAAAATGATTCAATTAATTAAGAGGCAAATTGAAAAGCACAAGTTACCTGCCGGAGACGAGATCGTGTGCGAAAGATTCCAAGACTATGTTGTTCTGCATTCTCTGTTTGGAAACAAGGTCAATGAGACGTTGTCAAGGTTCATATCAACTATTTTGTCAGCCGAGCACGGCGAACTGATAATGAGCAAGTGCGATCCTTACAGGATGATATTCAAAGGATGCACTATTGAGGAAATAAAAAAGATTCTGACAGAGTATAATCCGGAGGACGTTCAGATAATATTGGAAAAATCATTGTCACGTTCTTCGTTGTTCAAGTCCAGGTTCATTCATGTCGCCAAAAGATTCGGTGCAATAAGCAGGAGTGCGACTTTCAACACCATTAACATTGACAGAATGATAGATGCCTATTGGAATTCACCCATCCACATGGAAACGCTACAGGAGTTGTTCACTGAAAAAATGGACCTGGAAAAGACCAAAGAGATAATTGGTAAGATTAAGAACAAGGAGATAATGATATCAGAGGAGGAAGGCTTGTCTCCTCTGGCTGAGCTTGGGTTTAGATACGAACTGCAGGACGTGGTAAAGCCAGAAAGGCCTGAAAAGGAAATATTTAATTTGTTTAAGAACAGGCTAATGAATTCTAAGGTCAGGTTGTTGTGCATCAACTGCGGTAAGTACTCCATCAACGAATACGTCAAGGACGTCGAGGAAGAACCTAGGTGCAGGAAATGCCAGTCAAGATTGATAGCCGTACTAAGAATATATCAGACTGAGATTCAGAAGATAGCTAGCAAATGGCTGAAAGGCGGACAACTGACTGAGGAGGAAGAGGAAAAACTCAGACATATTAAAAAATCTGCTGACCTTGTTATAGTTTATGGTAAGAAGGCTGTCATTGCAATGGCTGGAAGAGGTGTCGGACCTGAGACAGCCAAGAGAATTCTTGCGAAGATGTATAAGAACGAAGAGGGCTTTTACAAGGAGATACTAAGAGCTGAGAGAGAATTCATAAAGAACAAACGATTCTGGCAATGAATTTAAGTTTATATTCTACTTTCTAAAATCATTATTATGAAAGATTGGTTGAAGGGTGTCATCTTATTGACCCTAGGAAACATATTGTACGAAGTCATACCTGTATGGGTGGTCGATTACTTGCTTAAGCAGCCTAATCCCTTGTATTCTGTTGGTTCATTTCTAAAAGCCCTTCCTAGCATTCAGGACATGCTGACTGGTAATATAGGCAGCGGCGGCGGTTTTGTTATAGGCATAGCAGGCTTTGGTATGATTGTATACGGTTTATACTTATTTACAAAAGACTTGTACAAAAGGTCTTAATATTCTCTTGTTAAAATATTATTATGAAACTTTGTCTACTAGATGCAGACTATGTTGATGAAAATAATCAATCCTTAATCAGGTTGTTTTGTAAAGATAGAAATGGGAAGGCTGTGATAGCTCTAGATTATAACTTTGAACCATATTTCTACGTCCTACCTAAAGATGGAAAAGAAAAGGAGTTGAAGAAAAGAGTTGAAGCGATAAAATCTGTAAAAGTTAAGAGCGCAGAAATCATAGAAAGAACATTGTCTGGAGAAAAGAAAAAGTTCGTGAAGGTTTTCTGTTTCTTATCGACCGACGTCCCGAACGTTAGAGAGATAGTAAAGGGATGGAAGGACGTCGTTGAAGAGGAATACGAGTACTCGATAAACTTCTACAAGAGATATTTGATTGACAACCAGATAGAGCAATGGATCGATATCGAGAGCGATGAGATAAAGAAAAAGTACAGGGCAGACAAGGTCATCAAGATAAAGAAGATAAAGCCTGTTAGTTCTGACAAGATGCCTGAACTGAAATTAATGTCTTTTGATATAGAATCGGTGGACGAGGCAGGAAAACCAATTATAGTGATGCTCTCGCTCAAGGCAAAGGATTTTGAAAAGGTTTTAACATATAAAAGGGACAAGCATTATGGAAAATATGTTGAAGTGCTAAAGGATGAGAAGGAATTGCTGGAAAGGTTTGTTGAATTGGTAAAGGAGCAGGACCCTGACATTCTTCTAGGTTATAATTCGGATCTTTTTGACATGCAAGTGATTCAGCAAAGAGCAGAGGAATTGAAAGTTGATTTGGCAATATCAAGAGACTTTTCAAAGCTGAAGTTCGCTAGAAGGGCTAGGATATCAACAGCTAGATTCAAAGGTATTGTCCACGTCGATTTGTTCCAGTTCATAAACAATGTTCTGTCGTCTCAACTACAGACAGAAGTATTGACATTAGATGCTGTCTCTGCAGAATTGTTGGGAGACAATAAAATAGAAATAGAATATGAAGAAATAATAGAATCTTGGAGAAAGGGAAGGGACCTTGGAAAGTTAGCCGAGTATTGCCTGAAGGATTCTGATTTAACTTTAAGGTTGGGTGAATTCATACTGCCGCAAATTCATGAACTGGCAGAATTGTCAGGACAATTATTATTCGACACATCGAGGATGACTTACTCGCAGTTGGTCGAGTGGTATTTATCAAAGAGGGCGTTTGCGATGAACATAATAATACCCAACCAGCCAAAATGGGACGAGATACAGAGGAGAAGGGACTACTCGCCTTACACAGGAGGTTTTGTGAAAGAACCTATCGGAGGCCTGCACGAGGATATAGCTGTCATGGATTTCCGATCCCTATATCCTTCGATAATAGCTACGTTTAACATAAGTCCTGAGATGTTGAACTGCATAGACTGCAGGAAAGACGGTTATAAGGTTCCTGAGCATAATTACTGGTTCTGCAAGAGGAAGAAAGGCTTTGTCTCGACTGTCATTAAGGAATTGATAGATAGAAGAGCTTTGATAAAGAAGGAGATGAAAGAGAAACCAAAGGAATATCACAGGCTCAACAACGAACAGCTGGCAGTAAAAACAGTGACCAACGCTACATACGGCTATTTCGGCTTCGCATCAAGCAAGTGGTATTGTCACGAATGTGCAGAGTCGTCTGCTGCCTTTGGAAGATTCTACATCAAGAAAGTTATCGATGAAGCTGAGAAAGAAGGTTTTATTGTTATCTATGGTGACACTGACTCTATGTTTGTCAAAACTGATGGTGACTTGAAAAAGAAAGTTAAAGCGTTCTTAGAAAAGATAAACAAAGTTCTTCCTGGCATCATTGAGCTTGGCTTGCAAGGAATATATAAGAGAGGAATATTCATACCGAGAGGAGTCGGACCCGGGACTGCCAAGAAAAGGTACGCGCTGATAGATGACAAGGGTATTTTGACTATCAGAGGGCTCGAAAAAGTCAGGCGGGACTGGAGCAATGTTGCGAAGGATACGCAGGAAATGGTGTTGAAATTGATACTGGAGAGGAAGGATGTCAAAGGCGCGGTAAAATATGTGAAATATATTATCAAGCAATTGAATGACGGAAAGATTCCTCTTAAGGACTTGATAATAATAGAGCAACTAACAAAGCCGCTGTCAGAATACAAGGCCATAGGACCGCATGTTGTTGCTGCAAGAAAAATCAAGGAGAGGGGCAGACCAATCGGCGAGGGAATGCCAATACTATTTGTGATAACCAAAGGCAAGGGTTCCATCTCCGAACGTTCGGAACCATTCGAAGATGTTGACATCAAAGACGTTGATAATGATTACTATATCAGTCATCAGATAGTTCCTGCTGCACTGCGCGTGTTAACCGTGTTAGGCGTGACAGAAGAAGAATTGCTAGGAGAAAGCTTGAAGAGATTTTTGAAGTGAAGATATGAACGATGAACAGAAAGGAATTTTATTTACTATCCTAACCAGCATATCTCTAGGACTCAACGTTATATTCGGCAAGCTTCTTGTCGACTTGATAAATGTTGAAACAGGCAACACAATATGGTTCATGTTCGCAAGCATTCTATACGTAATCTTTTTCATTTCCGCTCGCAAAACTAAGAATTTCAAAATCATTTGGAAAAATAAAAAAGAGATTTTACTAATAGGCATTCTGTCCAGCGTTGGCTCCATACTTTGGATGTACGGTATATTTTATGCGGGAACAAACAACATGTCTTTCGTGTTTCAATTTAACATTATATTTACCGTTTTACTGGGAGTAACGTTTTTGGGAGACAGATTTAAAAAATTAGAAATCATCGGAGTTCTCGTGGCCATCGCTGGTATTATCACCTTGGCTTATGAGAGCACTGAAATTAGCATTCTGAGCATTGCGATAATACTGACTTCAGCCTTGTTTAACGCCTTGACGAACTTCGTTTCAAAAATTTTTGTTAGTAAAATAAACCCTATAGTGATGTCTGGAGGACGCGCTATATTCATGTTCTTGCTAGTTTTGGTATACACCTTGACAACGAACAAATTGCAGGCAAACATCCCGGACGCCGCGCTTCTATACGCATTTTTAGGAGGCCTAACTGGAGCGTTCATAGGTTTTATTTTCTTCTACAAGGCCCTAGAAAAAGTTAAAATGTCAAAGGTCATGACTCTTAGGACAATAGAACCTTTCTTGGTAGTTGTTTTCTCATTTGTTATACTTTTAACCATACCTACGATAAATCAATTAATCGGCGGTTCCTTTATTGTAATCGGGATAATCATTATAATTTTATGTAAAGGAAGGTGATTAGATGAAGATTAAACACAAAAGTTCAACAATAGAAGCTGACGTCGCAGACACATTCTATAAACGTTTAATGGGCCTGAGCCTTTCTGAAAAGAAGAACATGTTCTTTACAATGCCTTATGAGTATAGATGGTCATTATGGATGTTTCTAGTGAATTATCCGATAAAGATGATTTTCATCGACAAAAACAATATTGTGATCGACATCAAGGAAGGAAAGCCGATAACCTCGGATCCTGACACGTGGAAGACTTACGCACCTAGCAAACCCTGCAAGTACATCCTAGAAACTCCGTTTTATCTGAAAATAAAAGTCGGGGACAAACTAGAATTTTAAAAGTATAAAAAGAACTAATTATCGAAATATCTAACGTATTTTTTGAACAAACAAATCGTAAAATCTCATCGCTTTCACCGAATAATGCTACATTATGAATATTGGTAAGAAGGTTTAAAATAAGATTGTTTTATTGACGATAAAGTAATCAGTTTTCATGTTTTTGGCTATGCATCCTAACATATTCTCTGATTTTTCTTGCCATATCATCAGGAACTAAAAAATGCTCAAGTTGTGTTAACAATCGTGAATCAAACAGTTTTGCTATATCTGAAGGACTGTCATTTATTTTTCCTCCACTCATAGTCGTATAACTACTATAATTTTCTTGAATGCTTTCCTGAGTTGTATATAACTCTGGATACTTTTCAGAAAGTTTTTTTGCTCTAACTTCTCTAGCTACTAATTCTCCTCCATCGGCATCATAGAAAATGGGATACGCAAACCCTTTGAAAAGACCACTGGCTTTTTTAGGCATAGGCTTTTTACTCCAATCTTGCTCTACTAATCTGCCGACAGTAGTATGCCTTCTTGTTTTTTTAGAATGAATCTCTGCCTCTTCGGTCATATCAGAATCGTTGTTTATGACAACGTAACCCTTTCCTCCAGCAACCAATACATAGACTATCCTGTCAGGTCTTGCCTTGAAATCAGCTATTTTTACAGTCTGATAAAATACCATAATCTCAGTTAGAATAATGAAGAATTAAAAATTTAAACTTGAATTCAACCATACCAAAACTGAGATTTGCGAGTTTGAGAGAAGCATTTAAAGATTATTATTCTATTAAAAGTTAGTGAGAAAATGGGATTTGCATTTTGTAGATTTAGAGAAGAAACTGGTTGTTCTGAAACGGGCAGCAGAGAATATCATGCTTTCTTAAGCAATATGAATATTTTTCTTGATGTTCCGGAGATGTGGAAACACTATATGACCAGACATCTTGTTCAACCTACAAAAAGAGAAAAAGAAGTTGTTATGAGTGCAGACCCGAATTATGTTAAAAGAGCATTCTGGGAAAATGGACCTCCTAAAGACATGGAAAAAATACAGATTTTATATGTTGAAAAAGCATCAGGTGGTTATACGCATCCTATTGGCGATAAGGTAGATACAGAGTTTGCAGAAAAGCTTGAAATTATCTTAAGTAAGGTTAAACCAAATCAAACAAAAGGACTATGAAATCTATGTTACCTTGGACCATAAGTTCTATTAAATGCTATTCTCTCAACTGCATCAGCAAGGGCTTTAAGACCACCTTTAGATGCTATACATTTGTATATCGCATCATTATTTACATCCTTTGATTCTATATCTAAAAGTTCTGCTACAGCTAACGACATTGGATCAGCCATTTTATCATCCTTTTTCTTTATTGTTTTCGCCTTAGTTCTAAAAAATTAGAAATTCAATTCTTCAGGAAGTCTACTTTCAAGACCTTTCATAAGATCAACCATTTCACGTCTTTCACTCGCATCTTTCTTAAGATGTTTCATAGCTCTGGCAACATCCTCATCAGTCCATATTATAGGTTGAAAATTTTCCTTTGAAATGGGCTTTCCATCAATATTACCAAATGAACGCTGTGGTGACCCGTACGTTCTATTACAAAATTCAGTTAAATCTCCTAAATACATAGGATGTTCTTGATCAGTTTTAATCGTATTTCTATATCTTATAAATGCTTTTTTGAACAAAGGCCCTAATACTTCATCTGGTAATGTTGATATTTTTTGATAAACGGACATAACTTTTATTATAAACCGTTAAAGATTTAAACTTGAATGCATGGGACACATTTATATGTTAGAAGTTCTTTTTTCTCTATACTCTTGTAGAACAGGACAATTGTCATGTCCCCAACCGCACCTGAAAATACCACCATCAAATTCTTCAATATAATTTTTAGTATACGATCCTCTGCAAATGCATGGGTTGCGAGTAGGAATATCAACTGCACCTGTGCCTGCCATAAAATTACCTATTACTTATAGTAATTCAAAGAAATTTAAAGTTGAATCAATGTGCTACATTTATATGTTAAAGAAGGGACTATTTCTCGGGATAGATGTGACAAATGGCTCAGGGGAGAATTATTCGTTCAAAGCGTTGCAAATCGTAAAACTTCATGTTCATTGATTACCTTAAACAGGCCGGGTACTCTCGGTTGTTCTTGTGGTGCCTTATGCACAGACAGCATACCCCATGCCTTTCGCAGTTCGTATTGTCGCATGGGCATGCTTCCTCGTTTATTTTTTTGTTAGGACACTTTTCTCTCATCATATGGTTTATAAATATAGAACCTTAAATAAAAAGATTATGGAAAAAGAAATATTGGACAAGTACATCAAAGCCGGGAGGATTGCTGCGCAGGTTAGGGACTATGCCCAACTGCTTGTTAAGAAGGATGCCTTGGTTGTTGACATTGCAGAGGAGATTGAGAAGAAGATATTTGACCTAGGAGGTAAACCTGCCTTTCCTGTTAACATCTCTATAAACGACATGGCCGCACACTATCATCCTGTAATTAACGACAAGCTGACGATAAAGAAAGAGGATTATGTTAAAATAGACGTAGGGGTCCATGTTGACGGTTATATAGGCGATACTGCCGTTACTATAAGAGTTGACTGTAAGGATGATTTGATAATCTGTTCTGAGAAAATGCTTGAGAACGCAATAAAGATAATTACTGTTGGTACAACCATAGGAGAGATTGGAGAAACAATAGAGAACGCTGCAAAAGAATTCGACTTTAACCCGATAAGAAATCTGACAGGCCATAGTTTAGGACACTATGATGTTCATGCAGGGTTGACATTACCTAATGTCAAGAATGATTCTAAATATCAACTCAGGGAGGACGACGTGATTGCTATCGAACCGTTCTGCACTAACGGTAATGGTTTGGTCAAGGACTCTGGCTCGCCATTGATATTCAGATGGATTAATGACAGGCCGACGAGAATGACTGAGAGCAGGAAGATTCTGGAGATGGCTAGGGATCAATTCGAGAGACTGCCATTTGCCAAGAGATGGATCCAGAAAGAGTTCTCGCCAATAAAAGTTGAGCTGAGTTTGAAGGAATTAACAGCTGCTAACGCTTTGTATGGTTATCAACCGTTGAGAGAAGTTTCTTTCAAGCCTGTCGCACAATCTGAACATACATTGATTATAAGAGATAAACCAATTATTACAACACTTTTATGACAAATGACAAGACTTCTTTGATGATGGACCTTGCTATTGTAACCATTGTTGAAGCTGCCTGTATTAAGAAGCCTGTTATGCCTGAGCCTGGATTTATGGTCAACGCTAGCAAGACTAGTGCCAATAATAACAGAAATTTCTTCATAAATATAATTGAGTTTTTAGCTTTTAATTGTTTCCTAGATTAAACTTTTTCTTGTTCTTCTTGACTTTATTCTCGGCGTCAAGAATGCTCTGCAATTCCTTTATGTCCCTCTTGATTTCCTTTTCCAATACGGCAGGCCTCTTTGGCTGTTTTTCAGGAGCCATTTCAGGAACCTTTTCTGCGCCTTGGACTTCTGTCGGTTCTTTCAGATTCTTTGCCTTGCTTTCCTTTTTCAGATTAACAACCAATTTATAATCGAACTTGTCCTTGATGCCTTTTAGAGGCGATGCTGTCTTAGCCTTGTGAGTTTCAGCTTCCTCTTTTCCTAACGTTCCTGTCAGAGCTGTGGTAAGGTTGTTCCTAAAGATGAATATCAATAGACAGGCTGCAATGGCAAGGATTATTACTAGATTGTTCTTAAAGAATTCAAATGTTGCTGCAAGACCTGTTGCTCCGCTGGCAGTCTGGTTGGAAGTGATGTTTGCTGTTTCGTTCTGTTGCTCTGTTGTGTTCTCTGTTCCAACGGTTTGAGACGGTAGTGGTTGTATGGGTTGTGGCGAAGCAACGGTTAGCTTCATTGTCGCGTCAGGAGTATTTATTATTGATGAGTTTACGACAAGCTTTCCTGTAGCAGCTATCTTAACAGTATAATCTTTGGCTTCTGCATCTGACGGTATTTTAAATGTTAGAGTAAGAGTTTGCAGAATGTTGTTATAAGAATAATTTATTTTGCTTAAAGGCGTGTACCAGCTCGAGTCTATTCCTTTAACTGAAATTGTCACGTTTGCTATCGCGCCTTTGCCAAGAGTGTTCTTTAAGGTAAAGGATACTTGCTTGCTCTCTCCTAGGTTTATTGATAAAGTTGGGGTTAGGCCGTATATTATAAAACTGCCTGGTGTTGTGTTTTGTGTTGGACCTGGGCTTTGACCTGGAATTGGTGATGGTGATGAAGATGCAACAAAAACACTTCCAATTTTAGAGCCCGTATAATTAGCATTTCCTGATACATAACAACTAATATCAGTAGTTTGTAAAATAGAACCGCTCAAATATACAGCATCCCCTTTATTAGACGTATTGCTTGTAAAGCCAACGAAATTTAAAGTTAGATTTACAGGATAACTCGATGCTGAACAAGAAGCCGCAACAGAACCTCCTCCAGAAGGAAGAGAAGTTGAAGAAATTGACAAGCTTATATTTGATGTTATATCTTTTGGAGCTACGGTATAGCTAGAAAAAATAGAACTATTTTTATTAAAAGTGTCAAATGCCGTCCAAACATAGTTATAATTTCCTTTTGGTAAGTCATAGACATTTACAGAAAAAATCCTTGTATTATTATCTACTGTGTAATTAGTTAAATTTGTAGAATTTAAAATGGAGTTAAAAGTTTTGTTTATTGAATTAGCGTCTAATACAGACGTGTTATATATATTAAATGTTACGTTATCTAAAGAACCATCTTGCCAAGTTATATTAAATTGGTAAACTTGATTAGAAATGTATTGAGAATTGTGAGGTGGGTTCACAACAACACTAGAACTAGAATATGTAGGAGTAGTTTCATTTATGTTAAGATAATAAGTAATGCTATCAGCGGAGTAATTCTCATTATCAACTATGTAGGCAGTTATGTCATAAACACCATCAGCTTGTGTTAGTTTTGTTTTATTGTAAACTGTTGGTGTACCATTTTGTAAAATCCAGCCTAATAAATTTGTGTTTAAAAAAACATTTACGTATGGATTATCAGCATAAGCAGTAAAGTTTATTGTCCAGTTTCTATCAGCAGTTACATTTTTACTAACACCGTCTATTAACAGATTTATATTTGGGTTTGCTTTGTTTACAAAAGCATAATATATTAGACCTGTAGAATTATCAGAATAATTTTGATTGCCTATAGCATTTACCTTATATTCGTAACCATCCGCATTTGCACCTAAAAGTACATATTGACCATTTTCTGAAGAGACATTAATGTTGTTACGATACAGATTACACGTTCCAGCAAAACAAATTCCACTTGCACTCATTAAAGTTCCATAAGTTATTGTAATATTTTGATTAGAATGCGTTGTTCCGTTATTAAATTCTAAAAGAATAGGATTATTTGCTTTGTTTATTATGTAGGTATAACTTAATTCTGCAGTTTCACTTAAAGTATTATTAGCAAACCACTTATAACTCCAGCCTGTTTCATTAGCAACTAAATCAGTTTTAGTAGCAGTAAAATTCCAGCAGGTTATGTTATGAGGAACATTTTCTGTTATAACACGTGTTTCTCCATTCCACTCAAATAGAACTGTAGATATAGTAGAAGTATTATCACAAACAGTTACATTAAATCTGTAAGTTGCTCCAGGGTTATAAGTTGCAGGGTCTGGACTTTTCCAAGGATTTGAGACAGTAAGCAAAGCATATCCCCTAAAGGAAAACAATAAAAATAGAGAAAGCAATGAAACTACAAGCACACTACGTTTATCCATCAAATCATCTCTTAAGAGTTGAATTGTAATCTTTTTATATTATAAACATACATATAAATATTCCCATTTAAATAAATTCAATATGCCACGAAAGAGGTCCATAATAGCTGCCGCGCCCATGGCAGAGATTCTTAAGCAAGCAGGCGCGGAAAGGGTCTCAGAGCCAGCCGCGCAAGCCCTGGCCGCCATAGTCAAGGAGATGACCTTTGAAATAGCAAAGGACGCTGTCAGGTTTTCAAAGCACGCCGGCAGGAAGACCATCAAAAAAGAGGATATAGAACTGGCGAGGAAGAGCGTCTAGTCGTAACTCACTAATTTCAGAGATATTCCTCCTGTTTCGCCCGGGGTTAAAACTTTATCATAAATTTTCAAAGAATCTATTGCACCGTTAAAATAACCCCAATAACCCCCTCCTATCCCATCTTCAAAATAATTATTTGGAGAGGGGTGAACATATGACTTGGTGCTAGTCAAACCTGTTCTAACTAAATTTCCATTTATATAAAGTTTTGGAACTCTATCATCATAGACGAGCGTTATATGGGTCCAACCATTTAATGTTCCTTCCCATACTAGTAAAGCGGGCATATAATCAGCGGCATGTTCATAAACACTTACTCCATTTGTGCCTATTGATAAGCCAACACAAGCATGATTATTATCCAATCCCAAATCATCAGCATTAGTAGGAAAAATAGCATATTTTTGTCCAGACACTCCATCATATCCGCTATTTGATTCTGTATCTATTTCATGAGTTGCAGTAGGATAAACCCAAAAATCAATGGTAAAACTATTAAACACGTTTTCAAAATCATTTGTAATATTTGCAAAGTCATCAATCCCATCAAACTGTAGAGCCTTTCCAAATTCACCATCAACCCAAGTTGGACCACTAGTTGTCCATGTTCCATCTTCTTGAGTAATAAATAAAACACTTCCTTCAGGCGTTTCAAACGTTTCAAGAGAAGCAATCAAACCAGCGGGACCATAGCCAGAATTGCCTACTTTTAATTTAAGATAATGAGTTCCGGCAGAAAGGGATGTTGACCAACTATTTGTTACTTCCCACTCATCTTCAGAACCTAAAAAAATATCATCTATGTAAGCATCAACATCGTCATCGACAGAAATATTTAAACGAACCGTAGTAGGAGTTGATAAAACGAATTTTCTTATGACCTCAAAACTTTCAGGAGGGGCACTTGAAGCAGCATCCGCATATTTCCATATCCAATCAGCTGTAGAAGGTATATATTGTTTAAAACCCCAAGGTGGGTCACCGTTATTTGCTGCAAAAACCAAAGAAGTTACAGGATTCAAAATTCCATTGTTTTCATTTCCTGATGAATCATAAGCAATTCTTCCATCACCTTCATCAAAATCTAAATCTAGAACAGGAGATTGTTCTGATAAAACAGCTTCTACTTCTCTCTCAGTTATCACTTTGGGATTTGTAACTCTTAGCAAATGACCTCCAGGATTAAAATTCCATAAGCCAGACAGAGTAACGGTTCCAGTCTCACCCTCATTGATAACTGGCATAGAGGCTGATGTGTAGGTTGCATAAATACTGTACACAATGTTTTCAAAATTATTGCCTCCCCAAGTATCAGAAGCTCCATCTGAATAAACATCATAATTAAAGTTTGACTGGCTTGGCGACCCATTATCGTATTTTCTCTGTATCGTATTGCCACCTATTATGGCGCCAATCCAATAATATTTTTTAGCTTCTATGTTTACATTTAATGAGCCACTACGCCATGCATAAGTATCATCTCCTGGTATTGTTATCTCATTACTTGTTCCTAGCAACATATCAGGAGAACCGTTATTATCGCTATAAACGAAGAATTTTGCCACCGCAGGTGCACCTGTTAGTGCGTAAACATAAAGAGAAATCTGGTTGATAGCCCCATCTACAGGTGCTTGAAATCTACTTGCAAACTTATAATTGGGATCGTGTCGACCTTGTTCATCCGGACCGCCTGCCCCTATATCATCTTTTCCAAATTCGTGTTTTCCAGCCATGCTTGTATCCAAAGGAACATTATCCAAATAAACTTTCAAACTGTCCTGAGGTATCACACCTTTGCCGCAATTCCTTATAGAGACTTGGTTTCCGTAGACCGATTCTATCTTCATGCACGAGGATATCGTGGTCAACGATTCACCAACAGTAGAAGTGCCTGTAGATGTCAATGAATTAAAGGTTCCTGTAAAAAATAGCCATAAGAAACCTACCACAGCCACTGACAGAACTATTATTAGCAGAACGGAGAATACAGGAGTTATTGCTCTCATAATAAGAATATGATATATTCCGATATGTAAAGGAATATGCTAATTGCAAAAGCTTTAATTTCTATTTGGTGATATATAACTGTGATATTATGAGCCGAACTCCAGAAGAAAATTATAAAGACGCAATAAAATATTTGAGTGAAGATCCTAATTTTAAGGGCATTGCTTCTACTCTAATCCCTCAGCTTAAGAGGGAGCAGAAAAAGGCAAAGAATTGGAGATACAGAGGAACTTCTTGGGCACAAGAAATTTAATATTTATGGTAATAAAATGAAAGAATTAATCTACTGTAAAATTACTCAGAAAGAACCCAAAAAGGTTGTCAAAGAGACTTCAACGTTTGTTGTTAGAGAACCACATCCTGTATATGTTGGAAGAACTAGCGATGAAAAAACAGTTTTAATTGATGAAGATGTTTCAGACCCTTTAAACCTTAAAATTGGAGATAATGTTGAAATAGAAAGAACAAGATTTCTAGGCTTAATTCCTAAAGATAAAATAATATATTCAGGTGGAGTAAAAAGACACATTTATATGAGATTTTTAAAATAAATTATTCTTAATAAGAGAATAAATTTGCAAATTGTGATTTTGGTTTTTGTTGTGAGTTTCAGTAGGATAGATTGAGTTATGTGGTGGGAAAGTTATCATAATCTTTAAATAGTGTTAAATTATATGATGTTATATAGCGTAACATAAGGTGACAAAATGGTAAAAAGCATGATAAATCTAAATGAAGAGGAAAATAGAGTCATAAATGTGGTAAAGGCTAAATATGGATTCAAAGACAAAAGCCAAGCTTTGAGTGTTATAGTCAAGCATTTTGAGGAATGTGAATTAGAGCCTGAGCTAAGACCTGAATTTATTGAAAGTTTGAAAAAGTCTGAAAAAGAGAAGACTGTTAAGATTAAGAATTTTGCTAAAGAATTTCATCTAAAGTGATTTTTTGTATTTTTTAGAAGTTGTAAAAACTGTATATAAGGCATTTAGAAAATTAGAGAAGAAAGACTCAAATCAAATGAAGGAAATAAATGAGAAAATTCAACAGATTTTAGAAAATCCTCATCAATTTAAGCCTTTGAAATATCCTATGCAACATATGAGAAGAGTTCACATAGGTTCTTTTGTTTTGGCTTATGATATAGATGAGCAGAGGAAAATTGTGACTATTAGAAGATACGAACATCATGATGAAGCCTACAAATGAATAAAAACATATCAAACAGGCTAGAATCAAACCTTTTCTACATCAAAGCGAACTGATGTTGAAGAATGTATCTCACAAAAATGTTAAGATTATCCTATAATCCTAACAAATATGTTTAAGATTATGGATTTTTGGTTAAGTACATGACTGATGGCAAATCGGAGCTTGTCAGCTTGGGAAAGGCATTTAAAGATTAATAATAATCAAAATTACATGGATAGCTCAGCTCTAATAGTAGTTCATCCTGGATATGCAATTAATATAGGAGGAGTCATTTCTGATGAGTTTGGAGATTATAAAGAATATCTCTCAAGGTTAGAAGAGGCTGTCAGTTCACAAAACTCCATAGTATTACTTTACGGGAGGGAGTTTAGAATGCCTTTTTCATTGCCTAACAGTGTAAGTCGTGTATCTGATATGGAGCAGCTTGTTTCTAAGTTAAAAAATAGAAAGACTGAACGAATAAAAGTTTGTGGAGAATATTTGTACTGGTATGTTGCTGAGAATGCAGGTGAAAAACTGCAAGAATATTCTGAAAAATTATCTCCGGAAAAAAGAATTCGGTTCAAAAAACTTTTAGAGCGCACTTCGGAACTGGACGCAGTCAAATTCGCTAAAAAGCTCGGTTTAGATCCGCAAGAATTTCAACGAGAAGTGTTTTTGGGTATAAAGAATAGGCTTGTAAATGGTTGTGTAAGAGATGTTTATGGTTATCTTCATGATGAATTTTCTGATGTTACTATAAGTAGAGAATTGTGTTACCCTATAAATGACCCGAAATGAACTAGAAAGCTACACTATAATCTTAACAAAATTGTTTGAGACTATCCTATGTATCTTATGCTAGACCTGTCAAAATCTTTTACAAGCTTTATCGGTTCATTGATCTGAGGCGCACCCTCGGGATAGATGAAATTGGGAAAGAACTTTCTCATGTCCTTTGATATCTGTGTCACCACGCTGTCCTCGCCGAATATCTCAGAACTTATCGCATAGGTCAGCTTTCTAACCTTGCCCTCGTTAAAGACTCCCAAACTGTGCAAGTACTCATGAAGCAGAACAGAGAACATATAGGGAACCAAAAGATTAGGATTAGTCTCCTGTATTCTTTTCAAGGGCGTCTCGTTCATCACTATTATGTTCGAACCAGACACATGGTATGCACCCAAAAAACCTTGCGGCTGATTCCCTATCTCGACCAGTCCCAAGTCCAAACCAGCCCTGCTCCTTTTAATCGTCTTCCAGACAACCTCTTTGACAATCTCGAATATGTCTGGAATCGAAGTGGATTCCTTTAGTTTTTTGATAAAGTATTTATCCATGCTAACCAATGTATCTCGTTGACTTCTCAGAAGACCTCTCAGCTTCAACGATGTCCTTTGCCTTCTCTTCCGTGTTCTTTGGAACCTTTATCTTGCCAAACTTCTTTTCGTATTTCTTGATGTTCTTGTCCAACAGGTCTGAGAATATCTTGGCGAATTGCGGATCTATCAAAACTGACTTGTGCTTTATTATAATTGATTGCTGCATATTGCCCGCGACATTATCGAAACTAGGCACTGTCTGCGAAAAGTCTATTATGAACTTGCTCTGATTGTGCGAGACTGTCACATTGTCCGAAAAGAACACAGGATCCCCGTGCTCAACATTCACATTGATTCTTTTTTCTTTCTCCATTTTAATCACCCAATATAACGGTTGGTCTTTTCCTCTTCCTCCACTTTGGTCTTTCTCAAGTCCTCGACAGCCTTCTGGTATCTCTTAAACACGTCCTCTGTTATCGATGGCTTTACTTTCTTTAATGCCTTTTCAAAGTGTTTTGATTCGACGGTTTTAGCTTTAATATCTTCTCTCAATGCGAACAGGGCTGCCTCTCTGCATAACGCCTCGATGTCTGCGCCTGAATAGCCGTCCGTTTCTTTTGCCAATTTTTTAAGGTCAACACCTTTTATAGGCATGCTCTTTGTATGAACCTTGAAAATCTCTAGCCTTGTCTTCTCGTCCGGGGCAGGTACGTAAATTAGTTTATCAAACCTTCCTGGTCTTAGCAAGGCCGGATCTAAAATATCAGGCCTATTGGTTGTAGCTATCACTGTGACTCCTTCCATTTCGGAAATACCAGACATCTCTGTCAATAGCTGTGACACGACTTGTTCGGTAACCCTTGTTCCAACTTCCACGCCTCTTCTTGGAGCTAGCGAATCTATTTCATCAAACAGTATTATCGAAGGTGAAACTTGCTTCGCCCTTCTAAAAACTTCTCTGACGTGCCTCTCGCTCTCGCCAACGTACATGCTTAAAACTTCCGGGCCTTTGATCGCAATTAGATTAACTCCTGTCTCGTTTGCCAAAGCTTTTACTATGTATGTCTTTCCAACGCCCGGTGGCCCGTAAAGAAGAATTCCGCGAGGAGGCTTTATTCCAATTCTCTTGAAGCATTCTGGATTCTTTAATGGCAACTCAACGGACTCTTTCAAAGCTTCTTTTACATCTTCCAAACCTCCGACATCTTCCCACTTGACCTTAGGTATCTCTATCAAGACTTCTCTCATGCCTGACGGTTGGACCATTCTCAACGCATAATCAAAATCATCTTTTGTAACTTTTAACTTTTCTAGAACTTCCTTTGGTATAGGCTCGCCTTCCTTTAACGAGGATATCTCTGGTATAACCCTTCTCAGAGCATGCATAGCTGCTTCTTTGGCCAGACCTGAAATGTCTGCCCCCACATAACCGTATGTAATGTCTGATAAGTGGTCCAAATCAACATCTTTTTCCAAAGGCATCTGTCTCGTATGAATTTGCAGAATTTCTTTTCTTCCTCGCTTGTCTGGAACTGGAATCTCTATTTCCCTGTCAAATCTTCCAACTCTTCTCAAAGCAGGATCAAGTATGTTTGGCAGGTTAGTAGCAGCAATAACCACCACCTTGCCTCGAGATTTCAATCCATCCATCTGTGTCAATAAAGTGGATACGACGCGCCTCTCAACCTCGCCTACAACCTGTTCTCTTTTTGGAGCAATGGCGTCTATTTCATCAATAAAAATTATGCTTGGTGCATTCTTGTCTGCTTCTTCAAATATTTTTCTAAGGTTCTCTTCGGATTCGCCGTAAAATTTGCTCATAAATTCTGGCCCAGCAACAGAAATGAAATGGGCTCCTGATTCATTAGCGACAGCTTTTGCTATTAATGTTTTGCCTGTGCCTGGCGGCCCGAACAGTAAAATTCCCTTTGGCGGCTCAACACCTAATCTCTCAAATATCTCAGGATGCCTTAATGGAATCTCAATCATTTCCCTTATCTTTGGAACTATCTGGCTTAAACCACCAATATCTTCATAAGTGACAGTCGGTAATTTTGTTTCTGCAACTTCAACAGCCTCCGGCAGAATCTCAACCTCTGTCATGTCAGTCACTTTTGTTATGCCATCAGGCTTGGTGTCGACCACAACCAGTCTCATCTCAGCACCCATTGGCATAAAAACTTCTTCCATATTCATAATTTTGAAAATAGAAAATATATCATCAATATCATCATGATTTCTACTCGTCTTAAAAACAGGATTAGGTACTATTATGTCTCTTTTTGTCATTGGCCTCATGTAAAGATTCTGCCTTATCAAATTAGGAGAAATGTGAAGCATGAAACCCTTTTGTGCAGGAGCTAATGTCAATCTCTTAGCCTCCTTAGCCTCTGCCTTTCTAACAGTAACAGACTCGCCAATAGAAGCATCGCAGTTCTTTCTGACCAGACCATCTACTCTCAATAAGTTTAAACCTATGTCTGCGGGATAACTCCTTATTGCAACTGCCCCTGTCTTGTTCTTGCCTTCTATTTCTAAAATGTCTCCTTCCTTTACGTCGAGTTTGCTCATTAACTTTGTATCAAGTCTGGCTATGCCTCTTCCAAAGTCTTCTCTGCCTGTTAACTCGCCTACCTTTAGTTTTATCTCTTTATCAACCATTTAATCACCCTCAAAAACAATTTCTTTTTCAGATATCTCTTTGATTTTTTCTGGTAGTTTTGATATGTCAAAGTACTTTGTTGGTTTATTTAATCTTTTTGCTATTTCTACCTCTCTTTCAACACCATCAGCTATTTCACCAAAAACCCAGACTTCATCACATCTTTCTATTATTTTATGATTTGCATCCCTAACTAAACCATGGTCCACAGAATCTACTAAGAAATAATCATAAAGCATAAAAGGATTTAATGGAACTGATCCTTGTTCTAAAACAAATTTTACTACTCTCCATTTCTGGAAAAAGTTTTTCTTTGACATTGCAGTGAATATTATTTTATTCATTCTACCTCAACTTCTTTTTCTTCCAATTCTCTTTTCTGCCTTTGGTCAAGCAAAACAGGGAATGTTTCAAACTCGACCTTGTCTTGCCATTCCTTGAAGAACTGCATCATCCTCTTCATGTTCTCCATGGCAACGATGAAAACGGAATCTGCAACCTTGATGTTTGGAATCTCCTCTAACAAGCCTTCTTTATCATATTCATATCTTCCAGACTGCTTTACCACGACCTGCTTCCTTCCGTGAAGTTCCCAAAAGAATCTGTTTCTTTCTGAGGCCGATTCGAATCTTTCTCTTATTGTGTCAAAGCTTATTAGAATCGCGGTGTTTTCCTTCTTTCGTCTTATTTCTATTCTCATAGTTAGTATATACCTACATCTACTTATTTAAATCTAACTGTTATAGGTTCTGTTAATAATTAGGTTGAATTAATGTTAATTTAAATAGAAATAAAATATACTAAACAGTGTATGAAGACGACAAATTTTGAGAATATATCAGTCGTAGAGAAGTATAGAAAGTACCTTTTAGTAAACAAATACTTTGGAAAACCAACTTTTCTTAAATTTATAGGAAATGTAAGAGGCTTGAAAATCTTGGATTGCGGATGTGGAACCGGCCATTTAACCAGAGACTTGCAAAAAAGAGGTGCCACATGTACAGGAATAGACAAATCAGAAAATATTATAGAAATTGCTAAGAGTATAGAAGCCGAAGAGAAAGCAGGTATAAAATATTATCATCTTGACGCAGCAAATCTCAAAGGAATTAGGGCGGGAACATTTGACAAGATCATAATGTTCCAAGTCATATTGAATGTTCCCCGAATAAATGAATTAAGGAACATATTTAGTGAATCCAGAAGGGTCCTAAAAAATAACGGCGAGATCGTTTTCACAAACCTGCACCCGTTGCTTATTCAAAATTATAAGGATAACTTAAGAGAGATAATCTTACCAAAGTACTACGATTATTATAAGAATGGTATAACTTACACTGCCAGACACCTAACAACAGATTTTAAATGGATGAAATTTAGAAATTCCCATTGGACTTTAGAATTTCTAACCAAAATTCTGAAAGAAAATGGACTTGCAATAACTGAAATAGAAGAACCCAAGCCAAAAAAGGATAATTTTTGGAAATATTTTAGAAACATCATAAAAATGCCGCATTACATATTCTTTAAAGCACGCGTACTGAGTTGAACCTTCTTGGGTTAAACGTCAAGCATAAAAAATTTAGTTTACATTTATTTTCATGCTGCATCCTCGCATAGACACCCACGTTCATTTCAGAGATGAAGGACTTAGCTATAAGGGTTCTACCATAAAGCAAGGAATGGAACTCGCTAGAAACAATGGAATAATCGCTTGCATAGACATGCCTAACAATAATCCTCCTACAATTTCTTTGGAAAACGTTGAAACAAGAGTAGGTATTGCAAAAAATAGCGGCTGTCTCGATGGTTATTATATTAACATAGGTCTTACAAGCAACCCAGAACAGATAAAGAAGGCAGCAGAGATAGCAACTAAACATCCGAGGGTTGTCGGCTTGAAGTATTTCACAACCGGAAAGGATGATGATTTATTAGCAATAAAGGAAGAAAGCGAACAGTATAAAATCTACGAGACTCTTGCGTTATGGAATTATGAAGGTGTAGTCACTCCTCACTGCGAGAAAGAAAGCCTGTTCAACAAAGATATTTTCAATCCAAAGGAACCGTGGACATGGAATGATGCGAGACCTCCTGAAGCTGAAGAAGCTGCCGTAAAGGATCAAATTAATTTTGCAATAGAAAATGATTTTCAGGGTCATATTCACATCCCTCACATATCTTCACCTCAAACGATTCGTACAATTTGGAAATACTCAAAAATGCCTAGTCTAGAAATAAGCGGCGAGGTTACTCCTCATCATCTTCTTTTTACAACCGATAACATGAAAGGAGAGGAGGGCCTGGATTTGAAAACTAATCCTCCGATAAGAAAGATGGAAGTTGTTGAGCAATTATGGAAAGAACTTAAAGAGTTTGCCTGCGTTGAGGATAGGAAGGATGCCGTATTAATAACAGAGGGGAGCGACCATGCACCTCATACAGAGAAAGAAAAAAGAAATCCTCCCTATGCGTCAGGCTATCCAGGCCTCAAGTTTAACATGTATTCGAAATTGATCGAGGAGATGAGAAGAAGAGGATTCACTGAAGATGAGATAGACAATTTCACCTATTGGAATGCAAAGAATATATTCCCAAAGATATTAGAGTGATAAAATGGATTTGTCAGCAGAAATATGCGGGCTGAAGATTGATCCGGCATGGATGAACGCATCTGGTGTATTGTCCCAACCATATATTATAAAAAGAATTTCTGAATATGATATAGGAGCATTCGTTACTAAGAGCATCGGACCGAGACCGAGAGAAGGTTTTCACGAGCCTGTTGCATATCATGATTTTTACAGAACGTTGAATGCCTTTGGGCTTGCCAATCCTGGAGCAGATGAAAGCAAGGAAGAACTTGAGGAAATATATCCGTACATTCATGCTCTTAACAAAACCCTGATAACTTCAATTTTCGGAGAAAATGAAGAGGAACTCGTATACGTTGCAACCAGAATCGAAGATTATTGTGATGCAATCGAAGAGAACTATGGCTGCCCAAACAAGACAGAAAAAGAAAAACTCGGTATGACCATTGGAACGAATCCAGATTTGGTGAGAGCCTATACGAGAGCTGTTAAGGACAAAGTTAAAAAGCCTGTTGGGGTAAAGCTGACCCCTAATGTTTATGATATAGGGTTAATTGCAAAGGCCGCGGAAGAAGGTGGAGCTGATTTCATCTCTGCGATAAACACAGTCGCCCCTGCAACATTTATAGAACCGTATTCTGGCAAGCCGGTTCTATCAAACAAGACTGGCGGACTCTCTGGACCTTCGATAAAACCTGTTGGAATCGCTGCCGTGAGAAAAATATATGACACTGTTAAAATTCCTATCATAGGCGGTGGGGGCATAAAGAATGCTAGGGATGTTGTAGAATATTACAGGGCTGGTGCAAGCTGTGTCTTCATCGGCTCAGCACTGGCAAGAAAAGACACAAGGAAAGTAGGAAAGTATTTCAGCAATCTCAAAACAGAGTTGGAAGAACTTCTTGAAGAAATGAATGTCTCAAGCCTCAGAGAATTAACAGGTGCCAAAATGATTATGAATAATGGAGAGGGGTTCTAAATGGTTCTGATGAATAAAGAACCTTTGAGGATAACAGAAACAAAAGACGAAGGAAAGGATATTAAGACTTTTTTCTTTGACAAGAAGATTCGTACAAGCCCTGGAAGATTCGTACAGGCTTGGATACCTGGATACGGGGATAAACCTTACTCAATATCATACGAAAATCCGTTCGGTATAACAATTAGAAGAATCAAAAAAGACCCGAGCAATCCTTTTTCCGGCAGATTTACTAACAGAGCATTCGAACTGAAAGAAGGTGACTATATGTGGTTTACAGGGCCCTCTGGAAGAGGTTTCCCAGCAGAGAGTTTTAACAATCGTGATGTTTGCATAGCAGGTGGCGGAACAGGAATTATTCCTCTTGCGCCCTTATCAGAGAAGATACGAGGATCTAATGTGGTGAGCTTCTTGGGAGCTAAAACTGTCGACGAGATGATAATGGAGAGGAGATTCAAAGACCCTATCGTCACAACAGATGATGGAAGCTATGGTGAAAAAGGCTTTGTCACGGATGCTTTGAAAAGATATGACCTGAAGGCTCTGGCCAGTCCAAGGACCAAGGCTGCTATATGTGGCCCGGAAAAAATGATGTACAAGACAGCAGAAATTTTGGAGAAGTACATATCGCCTGAAAACATTTATATCTCTGTGGAGAGGCTGATGAAATGCGGAGTAGGCTTGTGCGGCGCATGCGACTTTGGAGGATACAGACCCTGTGTAGACGGCCCTGTTTTCACATACGAAGAAGTCAAAGAAGTACCTGATTTTGGATTTTATAAGAGGAACAGGTGCGGAAGGAAAGAACCACTATAATTCTTATTGAAGTTTTTCAGAGATGTTCCAAATAGCATAAAAATACTTTCTAAAATCTTCACTCAAGTTCTTATCCTCTATCAGAACGGTCAGATGTGATTGTTTTTCTTCATTGTCCATCAAGAATGCCACTTTGTTTCCATATATGTTTATAGCTATAGGTGTCTTGCTCAGCATCTTAGGCAGTATTCTTACCTTAATGTATTTTAATTTTGAGAAATAATTTGCAGCTTCTGTTTCGTTTGGTGGATAAAGCATTTTTAGATGAATCTTTTTGGCAATTCTTTTCTTATGGTAAATCCTTATGTATTTGGAAATTCTTTTTGATGGTTGATGAGCACCCAAAACTAACTGTTCACCCCTGTGTTTCAACTTATCCTCGAAAATTATTTTTCTTCCTTCTTTTCCAGTATAGACCCTAACGTTCTGTGTTTCTGCTCTCTGTTTTTTCGTTATCTGAGGGATGATTGATTTTATCTTTTCCTTTTTCTCTTCAAAGATATCTACAATTCTATGTGGATCGACAGCCTCAAAATATTTTCTGTTGTTTTTGATCGTCCAAGAGGCAAACCCCTTTTCCTTGAGCCTCTCTATTGAATCATATACATTTCTCCTATGAATCTTGGTTTTTGAACTGATCTCACCGATCAGAGATGATCCAGATTCTAAGAGCATCTGATAGATTTTTGCCTCGTTCTTTGAGAGCCCTACCTCCAGTAAAAAATCCTGAATCATGATTATTAGTAAGGAAGAAAGAAATTTAAATGGTGGCGTTCATCACCAAACAAGTTTAATTCGTAATGCTCGACATATAGGAATAATGGAATTCGATATTCTTAGACAATTGGAATCTGATTACAAAGAGTTTCTCGAGCCTATGAAGAGTTATAAGCAGAATATTTTATCTATACGAGAAAATCTAAAAGGAGCTGCGGGAGAAAACTTCATAAACAGTTGGCTTAATGTTTTCAGTTATACTGGTTCTCCTGTGGTTGTAAATCTTGATCACAATGTCTCGAGCGCTAAGAGTCTGGATGAGATGATAGGAAGCTCAAAAAATACCGTCGATGAAATGGAACGGATAGTTAAAGCGACTAGTGGCCATGTATCCGGATACAAAATGAATGAACAATCTATGCTGACATTTCTGATAGCAGGCAGGCCGTATTTCGTAAACGAGGCTAAAACTATTTTTAGAGATGAGTGTGAAAGGAATTTCCAAGTCAGCATTGATCCGGTTCTTTGGACTGATGAAAAGCTGAGGGACATACCGTCCACAACATTCCAGACAGCAAGAATCATTTATAATCTTGGATATGATGCTGTTCACTGTATGCCTCAGATAGGACCTGATGTTGCAGGAGCGGCACAGTTAGCTGCCGAAGAACAAGGAATGAAAGGAGTCGTGCATGTTATAGACATGACTCACGATGGTTATGCTTATGTCAAAGAAAATTATTTCAAAGATGGTGAGAAGACTGTTGATCTGCTAAGGAGGAATGCATTAGGGAATCTAGAAACCGAGGTGAACATCGGTAGAAAAGAGAAGTCTAAAGTCAAGATAAGGGCAACAGCTGCGATAGAACCCGCGAACAGGCCTTATGAGATTTTTCAATCCAAAAAAATATATGGAAATAATCTTGCTGTAGTTTCCATAGGCATAGGTAAAGAGCAAGGAGCATGGCCAGGATCGGCTATCTATGCCGGAGCAGATATAGAAGGCATAGGAAGATTTGTGTTCAAAGGAGTTGATGGAAAGTTAGATAGTTCTGAGAACATTGCTGAGAAAGCAAGAGTGTGTAAGATATCTGCGTTGAAAGCTTTGAAGGCTAAACTCGAAAGAAAGCCGTATCCGTTTGAAGATGTTAGAGCTGAATTGGGAAAATTTGTCTTTCCTTTAAACGAAAGAACGAAGAGAGAATTAGAAATTGTTTATGAAAAATCAGTAGCTTAATTCGTAGTGAATAGCGCATTCTAATTTGTATAGCCTATAAAATGTATTCTATTCGTAATGTCAAAAAAGCTTAAATTCGTAAAATGTATATTTCTATAATGCCATTCGAAGGTTGGATAGATTCTGTCAAAGATAAACTTGCTCCATCAAACGAATTAAAGGATTGGAAGAAAGCTTATATTGATTTCTTAATGGAAAAGGGTGTAATGAAATTTGGAAGTTTTAAACTTAAAAGTGGTAGAAGATCCCCAACCTTCCTAAACTTCGGAGACATCAGTGATGGATCAGGTGTTGCAGCTCTAGGAAAATATTATTATGAGGGTATAAATGAAAAGGTTAAATCTGATTTTAAAACTATAATAGGACCTTCTTACAAAGGAATTCCTCTAGCGGTAACAACTGCAATTGCATTTGCACAAAATGGTAAGAACGTTTCATTCACTTTTGATAGAAAGGAAGAAAAATCGTACGGAGAAGGTACGGATGCCACTAAAGAGACTGCTGCCAAAAGAATATTTGTTGGTTACATTCCTAATACTAAGAGCAAAGATAAAGTTTTATATTTGGATGATGTTATAACAACGGGTCTGACAAAAATAGAGGAAGATCAAAAAGTTAAATCAGTTGCAGACGTTGACGTTGTAGGCTTAATAGTTGGTGCAAATAGACAGGAACTGGATGAAAACGGAAATGATGCAATGAAAGAACTTGCTGAAAAACTTAAAACACCAGTTGATTCTTTATTAAATGTTTACACTGAGGCTATTCCATACTTGTGGAATAAGAAAACGAAAGCAGTAAAAGAAAATGAGACAATTGAAAAAGATATTATTGATGACCAAGCAAAAAGAAGATTGGTTGCATACGCCAGAGCTTACGGTACTGAAGACGTTAAAGGTTGGTGCAGAAATATAAAATTAATAGAAAAGGATAAGGGTTTGATACCTGCGGCTGATGTTCCTTTGGAAGTATTCGAAACGCTAGTCAAGGCAACGCATGATATTGACCAGGTAGTAGCATATAAGATTCCTGCAATGTCTGGAAGAAGAGGATGGGAAACATGGATTCAAACTGCTAGAAAATATACAGACAAACCTTTGATTTACGACCATCAAAAAGCTGCGAATGATATTCCAGACATAGGCAAAGACTTTATGAGAGAAGTAAAGGAAGCAGGATTCAACGCGGTTATCATATTCCCTCACGCAGGTCCATCAACCCAACAAGAATGGATTCATTCTGCCTTTGAACAAGACTTGGAAGTCTTGGCTGGTGCAGAAATGACGCATCCGAGATTCAAAAAGAGCGAAGGTGGATATATAGACGACGAGTCACTAGCAAGATCTTATATTATCAGCGCAAAGTTTGGAATAAACAATTTTGTTCTTCCGGGAAATAAACCTCCAGAAGTTTTGACTTCTTACATAAGAAAGATAGAGGAAGCAGTTCCTAAGATTGAAATCTCTGCATACTCCCCAGGCTTGATTGCCCAAGGTGGCAAGATAGATGAAAAAACTAAACTGTTCAAGAGATGGTATTGCATATTAGGCAGAGCTTCTTACGGCGATATCGATAAAATTGGCAGATATTTCAATGAAAGAGAAATGAGAGAGTCTGCATTTGATAGTGCCAAGCAATTGTAGTTCTTGTAAACCATTCGTAATGTCAAATAGGCATAAGAATTTTTCTCAGCAAATAATTACAGACAAATATGAATGAAAAAGTAGCGAAGGCAATATTAGACACACCAGGGTGCTTTAAATCAAAAATTGATAAACCTTCAATTTTATCAATTAGACAGCTCACTCCATATTTCATAGACACAAAGGTTATAAACTCCTATTCCAATCAAAGGGACGTAATTGTTGAAGAGATGGCTGATTTTATAGATGGAACTAGTGAAATTGGGGGAAACCTGGACAAGCTTGTAACAAGTGCAGAGTATAACATACCTATTTGTTCCATGGTTGGATATAGAATGGGAGTAGGAATAGCTTATTTGCCAAGGTTTGAATGCATAGAAAAGGGAGAAGATGTAGTTGGTGTTGATTATCTATTTGTAGATGAAAATGTTGTTAAAGTTATAGACGCGGTTAGACGCGCCAATGCTGATATTGATGATTATTGCTTTGTATTTAATAGAAACCATGGAACTTCAAAATCGTTTTTTGACTTGGGCATTAAGATTCATTCATTGGTAGAAATGTCTGATGATTTTATCAATGCAGCGCTAAAAAATGAAAATATAACAAGAAATGAATACGAAATTTTTAAAGACTGTGTTGAAAATCCTGTCGAATGGTCAAGAAATTATATCTTAAAAAATCCTGACTATCTTAAGAAAAGATTAGCAGAAGTTATAATAAATGGCAGGGTAAACAGCAAGGCTCCTTTAGAGGTAATAACAAGAGGTCATCCAGAACTTATGAAGGATTTTGGACCGATGATAAACAAGTGGCTGGCTGAACTTGGCGTTAAGCAAGATGTTCCAGAATTCAATTACAGAGTATAAACCGATACAGCCGCAGAATCCGGTAGTCATGAAAGGAGCTGACGGACAGCAGGAATCAAAGAAATCTCTGTGAAATTACCCTTCTCTTCGGAATTAAAAGAGTCTGTCGTTATAATCTCATTACTATTCAATTTGTATAGTCTTTCTATTGCTTCCTTTGTCACCATATGACAAAGAGCAATAAAAATTCTTTTAGGTTCTTGTTTTTTAACCATTTCAAACGGTTTTACTATTGTCCAACCAGTCGCAGCAATGTCATCGTAGATTATCACATCTCTATTCTTAAAATCTGATTTCGGTTTTTTAAAGAATACCTCTAATGTTTTATGGTCCCTTTCCTTTTCAAAGCATTCATATGGAGCGTTCAGTAGCTTTGCTAATTCTTTTACCATTACAGACGGCCCTTCACCCGGCCCTATAACGATTGGGTTAATCAGTTTCTTCGTTTTCAAATAATCAGCGAACAGTTTCGCAGAGCTTATGTCATGGATTTTTATTTTCTTGAAATATTTTTGCAACGGGTTTTCTTTTCCATATAAATGAGAATTGATGGTAAAGATATTCTTAATTCCGAGCGATTCGTACAAATTCGCTATATCATACAACGATTCCGGTTCACCTGGCAAGAATTTCTTATCCTGTCTAGAATAAAACATCCAAGGTAAAAATAGATTTATTTCACATTTCAATTTCTGCAAGGTTTTGCAGATAAAATAAATTTTCAGTACGCTGTCACCAACGTTTGGTTTGAATCTGTTAGTTCTAACAACGACTAAAACTTCTTTACCTCTTATCTTCTCCTCGTTCTCAATGATAGGCTTTATCTCGCCATCAGGAAAAGTAAAAGTATTGATTTTAACGAATTCTAATCCTAGCTTCTCCGCTATCTGTCTTGCAAAATCGTCTTCCCCTATCAGAATTTCCATATAATATAAATACCTTAGCTTTAATTAAGTTTATATGAAAATTGCGATTGCTTCTGACCATGCAGGCTTTGAAATGAAGGAAATTATAAAACCTTTCTTGAAAAATCTAAAACATGTTGTGAAAGACTTTGGAACAGGAGATAAGAAACCTGTGGACTATCCTGATTTTGCGCTAAAGGTCGCGAACGCTGTTTCTAAAAACCAGTATGAAAGGGGGATATTGTTCTGCGGGACCGGTCTAGGAATGTCCATAGCAGCAAACAAGGTTAACGGCATAAGGGCTGTATTATGCTATGATACCGAGACGGCCAGACTGAGCAGGGAGCACAATGATGCGAACATACTAACAATAGGGGCAAGAGTGATAGACGTAGAAAATGTAAAGGAAATAATTAAAGTTTGGTTGAAGACTGATTTTCTGGGAGGTAGGCATCTGAGAAGGATTGAGAAGATAAGAGATATTGAGAAGAATTTCTAACCATTTAAATGTTTTAGCTTTTTGATTATTCTTATGGAAAAGGAACAGAAAAACGATGAATATCTCTATGGAGTCGTTAGAAACTACTATCTTATGAACTCTAAAACATTCCATCGTTTTCCTTCTGATGAAGAGGTTGAAAGCAATCTAAAAGTGCTTTTGGGCGAAGATTTAAGCAAAATTAGAATAGATTTCAAAAAAATAAAAACAGATGTTCTAAAGCAAAGGATGGCAGAAATACTTAAGGAGAAAGTTGTTACAAAGCATGAAATGCAAAAACTACTTGGTGTAGGAATAGACAATTATATAGAAGACATGGGATACACTTCTTTCTCCGATTTGAGATATGGGATGACTGGTAAAAGAGAGGTTGAAAGACCTAAGGTAGAGATTTTTAAGGATAACAAGGATGCTTACAAGAAATTCAGAGATTACTATGTAAAATACTTAAGGAAACACCACAAGTTCCCAGTAATAAGAGAAGCTAAGAAAGCTTTGAAAGTGCCCATAAATAGAGATGTAAGTTTTTATGATATTAGTGTAGAGGGTCTTAGAACGGATGCAGTAAAAACGAGATTGGAAGAAATATATCAAAAGAATCTTGACCCAACGAAAAACGAGATTACCAAAGAGCTAGGGGTGAACATTTATGTTTGGCTAAATCGTCTAGGTTTTAATTCATTTTCTGAAATGAGAGAAAGTTACACAGGAAATAAGACAAGAAAAAAACAGAAAGTTTTTGGAACGAATGAAGAGGCGTCTCAGGTATTTGAAGATTATTTTTTAAAAAATCTAAGAGAAGAACAACGCCTTCCATCGCTAAAAGACACAGAAGCATATCTGAAAACTGCTAGACAGACATATTTCAAACCCGGTGATGTAAGGAAGGTTAAAATAAAAGCATTTAAGCGAAGATTGGAAGAGTTACATGAAGAAAAAATAGATTGGATGATCAGCGAAGTAAGAAGCAAACTAGGAGTAGACCTGGATAATTGGCCAGAAGTTTTGGGTTATAAACGTTTTCGAGATTTCAAAAAGACAAGAAAAAGAATTGTCAGTATGATGAGTGGTTATACTATTGAAGAGAAGAATAAGAAATTAATAACATATACCAACTTGGTAAGGAAGGGTATTAAACCCGAGCCAGAGAAAACAAAAGAGGAAGATATGTGGGATTATGTAAAGGAAAAAACTGGCAAACCTCCTTCCGTTTCTGACATAACCAATGTAAAAAATTATTTGCTGTTTCTAAAGGAAATCAAAGGCAGCATAATAAACGGTGGCTATTCAAGGTCAGATTAATAATTTAATATATAAAATGTATATCTCATTATGATTTTAGCTTTGTTAGGTCTTTTAGACATTCTGGTAGGAGTGTCGTTGCTGTTCCCTAACTTCTTAGCTTTTTACATAGGGGTCATAATATTGCTAAAGGGCATTTCCTCGATAGTGGGGAGCTTTGCAGTGAAGTACTTCTTTGACGTAATGGGCTTCATTGACGTGATAGCAGGAGTTATACTATTGCTCAATTTTTCAATACCTTGGTTCTGGTTGTTACTGATGATAAAGGGAATTTATTCTTTGATTGTTGGAATAGGAAATAGATAATAATATAAATTTTTTATTTTACATAATTTTATGGCTAATGCAAAGGTTCCTTCATATATTTCATCAGTTTTTGAAGAAGATTGCAGAGAATTGAAAATACCAAG
>Ga0315285_10000079_pt1 | contig 93125 bp, 75 predicted proteins | sample YL17G09_36_MG_FD_203698 | JGI IMG/M metagenome (GOLD analysis project Ga0315285, IMG submission 203698) | Sediment microbial communities from Yellowstone Lake, YNP, Wyoming, USA - YL17G09_36 | ecosystem: Environmental > Aquatic > Freshwater > Lake > Sediment | place: USA: Wyoming | collected... | reverse complement strand
CCTGTGTCGCCATGGTTTCCTCAGTGTTGGCGGCCTCTCCGGCCAACACCGGGGCTGGTTGAGGCATCCCATCCCGAACCTGCGGGTCTTCGGGTTGCTCTTGTTCAAGTGGCGCCAGCGCCTCTTGTGGTCGTTCCTGTTCAAGTGGCGACTGTTGTTCGTCGGGTTGCTTCTGTTCGATCGGCACCGGTACATCCGCCAAAACCTCTTGCCAGGTAACCTCGCCCGGTTCCGGCGTCCTCGAGTCCTCGATGACTTTAGGAACCTGCGCCGCGGCTTCGTCCCGCGTAATCTCGGTTGGAGCTCGCGCGGTCAACGGTTCCCGGACCGCGATCTCCTCGTCGGCGTGAACTTCAACGATGTCCTTGGCCGAGGCGTCGGCGGGCGCCACCACGGCAATCGGTTCACGTTGAATGGCGGGAGGTTCTGGTAAGCACTCGGGCGTTCCGGTCGCGTCAGTTGAAGCGGGCTGCGCTTTCCGTTGAACCCTTAGTGTCTTGAGTTCCTTGTGTAACTGGGCAATATCGAGTTTGTGCTGTCGAATCGCAGCCTCAATCGACTCAAGCGCGGCCAAGTTTGGTTCGGCGGCGCCCTTGCGGCGAAGCGGGGCGAGAACTTGCGATTCCTTTTCTTTCAAGAGATGCGACAGATCCCTCGACAACCGTCCAAGGCGTTGCCACAAGGGGTCTACTTGCCGGACAGCGGGTTTCCTCTGAACGAGATCACTGGTCTTGACAAGGAGTACCTTCCTCACGTCCGTGGGTCTTGCCAGTACTTCAACACTCATGCGGCCTGCGTCCGTAAACAACGAACCCGCCTTCTCCGCCGCGTAAACCGAATAGCCTACCGCCAGACCGCTGATCTTGGCCAGCCACGAGGCGCCTCGTGTGCTTAGATCGCGGGTCTCTTGATGGCTCGACTCACTCATGCGGGAGTCTGGTTGTCCGCGCCCGTCTTCCATGACAACAACTCCTACAATTACTCCCACTCAAGGCTATCCAAGACTTGTGGAGTCCACTTCGTCCACAAACTCAAGAGATCCCGGCCCCGTCCGATAACATTGACAAATGGCGCCGAGAACCCTGCTACCGGACAATCGGGGTCACGCCTTCCATCTCTCCTTCTCCTACCATGACTGACAGCCGTTTTGGCGTGCCGTCTCTCAGGAGTTCCACGGCGATGTTCGCCTCGGGAGGCGCTTCAGACAGCAGTAACTTGAGATGCTGGACATCCCGCACATCGGTGGCGCCCACCTTGGTGATGATATCGCCGGCTTGAAGACCGCCTTTTTGGGCATTGGAATTGCCCATTACGCCGGTAACTCTGGCGCCGAAACCCTCTGCGGAAACAGCCTCCATGCCGAATTCCTTGATAACCCTCGGGCGCTCGGCTTGGGGCGATATCGGCGGCGCGACGATACCGTTCCAACGGGTGTCTACCGGCAAGGGCGTCGGCGAGGCCGCGGGAGGGACTGTACAAAATCCCAAAGGATTGTTGAATGCGGCCGCCGAGGCCGCGGGGGGGACTGTACAGAATCCCCAAGAATTGTTGAATGCGGCCGCCGAGGCCGAAGGGACTTGGTAAGGCGCCGGCCCGGGGTAGCGATTCGTCGCATAAATCACACGACCGTCAAATTGCCCCATATCTTCTCGCAGGGCCGGGGAAAACATGGCGGCCAATCCAATGATCGCGATCACACAAAATCCACCCACTATCACAAGCCGGGCCGGGTCGGAAACGCAACACTCCATTCCCTTCACATTATCACCCAATCCGCATGTTTTCCCCGATGGAAACATCACACGTCTCCCAGGTTACCCATTCGTGCGTTGTGCGTCCGCGACCGTCTACCAAAGGCCGTTAAAACACATGCAAGCACAATCCCGGAAGGAACGATCATACACTTTCCACATCCGTAAAGCATCTTGAATCTACGTTGGTGTCTGCGGCGGTCGAAAAGTAAGCGGGCGGCGGCCCAAAAGTGAAGCACCCGATGGATTCATTATATGTAGCTATTGATGGGGGTTGTCAAGGCGTTCTTGGAGGTCCTCTCTTGCCTCTCATCCCTCCCCCCGTAGAGTCAAAAAAGTCGACCAACCTTAGCCGCGGAATGTGACATTTCTAGCCTGAGTTTACGTTTTAGGCCTTTTGGGCTGCACCCCTGATAGTGTAAGTTGTTGGCAGGCATAGCTTTTGGCGGTGGCCCATGTGTATTACGCTCCTTAATGTTGCGCCAGCCTCGATTCAATCGCCTATTGTACGAGATTATACTTGACTTATTGGGCGCAATGTATTACCCTACTTACGGCACAACGGGAGGTGGTTATGGCCACGATCATCCACAAGATGAAGAAGGGGCGGCCCTATTACTATGCCGTGGAATCGGCGCGGGTGAACGGGAAGCCGAGGATCGTCTGGCAAAAGTATTTGGGTACGGTGGACGGCATCGTCGAACGGATGGAGCGGACGCGCCCGGAGCGGCCGCGCGAGGCCGTGCTGTTTGAGGCGGGGGGCGCGGCCGCGCTGCTGCGTATTGCCCAACGTTTGGACCTGATGGGGTTGATCGACGCCGCCGTGCCCAAACGCGAGCAAGGCCCGAGCGTCGGTCACTACATCGCGCTGGCTGCGCTGAACCGGGCCTTGGCGCCGTGCAGCAAACTGGGAATTGGCGATTGGTATGAGCAGACGGTGTTGCGGCGGCTGTGGCGGTTTGAAAAGGCGGCGTTCAGTTCACAGCGGTTCTGGGACCACATGTCGATGGTTTCGCCATCGGCCATCGAGGCGATCCAGACGGCGCTGGTGCCGCGCATCCGCCAGGAGTTTGGCCTGGACGCGGAGGTTTTGCTTTATGACACGACGAACTTTTTCACGTTTCTGTCCTCAACCAATGACCGCTGCCCGGTGGCGCAGCGGGGCCACAGCAAGGCCAAGCGCCATGATTTGCGCCAAGTGGGACTCGCGTTGCTGGTGACGCGGGATTTCCAGGTGCCGTTGTTCCACCGGGTGTACGAAGGCAACCTACCCGATGTGAGCCTGTTTCCGGCCCTGGCGCAAGAACTCATCGCCCGCCATCGCCAGATGGATGCGCAAGGAGGGGCGACACTGGTTTTCGACAAGGGCAACGTCTCCGAAGACGCGATGGAGCAACTCGTGCTGGCGGGCCAGCCCTTCATTGCCGCCGTTCCCCTGAGCCGCTTGCCCGAATTAGCCGCCACTGCGCTCGAACAGTTTCACGAGGTCTCCGGTTTTCCTGGAACCAGGGCGTTCGCGGCTCCCGCCGAAGCTTGGGGAAAATCCTGTCGCGCCATCCTCGCTTATACCGAGAGCTTCTTCACCCAGCAGTTGGCCGGCGTTACATACAACCTCGTCAAATGCCAGAAAAAACTCCTCGACCTGGAGAAAAACCTGGGCAAATGGCGCGAAGGCAAGATGCGGGGAAAACGCCCTACCGTGCGCCAAGTGCAAGCCTCTGTCCGCGCCATCCTCTGCGCCCAATTCATGGAGGACCTTTTCGACGTTTCCGTGACCGAACAAAAAGGACTGCCGAAGTTGCACTATGGCGTCGATCACGCCGCGCTCGATACCCTCACCCATCAGCGCCTGGGCCGTACGCTATTGCTCGCCGTCGGGACCCAAGGCGACACCCAACAAACCATCGCCACCTATCGCAGCCTTACCCAAATCGAAGAGGTCTTCAAGAACATGAAAAACGTCGACTTCCTGCGCTGGCAACCCGCCTATCACTGGACCGAGCAAAAACTAAAAGTCCACGGCTTTTATTGCGTTCTCGCGCTTCTGCTTGCCACGCTCGCCCGAAAGCTCGCATGCCAAGCAGGCCTCGACTTGACTCTGCCCGCTCTCCTCGAAGAACTCACCGCCATCCGCGAAGTCGCCGTTATCTATCCCCAAGGCACGCTGGCCCACCCCAAGGACCACATCACCCTCAGCCGTATGTCTTCCACCCAGCGCAAGCTCGCCGACGCCCTCGATATCGCCACCGCGCTAAAAGGGTAATACACCCTCAGAAAGGACCCCCAAGAGCGCATTCACAACCCCCATCAATAGCTACCTAATGAACCCAGTGGGTGCTTCACTTTTGGACCGCCACCCGCTCACTTCTCGACCACCGCAGGCAACCTATTGTGTTTCCGTATTGACTCCTATACAATATGTAGCCACAGGGTGGTGCGGAGGAAATGAGCTACACGATGGGCGTTGCGGCCGACATCGCGGAAGGAGGAGTGTACAGTGGCTGTCTCAAGTGCTGACGCTTTGGGGCTTGAATCCCGCGCAGGAATGTCTTGGCGCAAGGCGGAAGCGGCCAGACGAGAATACGCGAGGACGGTCGACGAGATCGAGGACCGTTTCAGTTTGCTATTGGGTCTGCGTGATAGTGTGATCGAGCGACTCGAAGAAAAACTGACTCGGCTTAGAAGCCGGATTGAAGTTCCGGATCGGCGCCTGAACTTCAAGGTTCTTGTCGTGGAGGAATCGCCTGATTTGCGCGTCGCGATCGTCGCCGCGTTGCAGCGCAAGTTCCAGGCGTTTGGCGCAGTCGATTCGACGACCGCTCTTGAATGTTTGATTGAGAAGCCAGATGTAATCCTTACGGATGTTCGCCTTCCCAGAACCCATGTTGGGGCCATGATTCGGCAGATGTGGCGGGGCGCGGGAAGGCGGCTTCCCATCATGGCGATATACGATCCCGAGGATAAGGATTTGGTGGAGAGCATCCGTGGCTTAGGCTTACGCGCGGCTTTCCGGAAACCTTTTCGGCTCATGGAGATCGTTGCTGGCGTGGAGGCCCTGTGCGCGGATGCGAGGGGCAGCGCTGAAATATCTGGCCAAACCGGGCCGGTGGCACCCTTGCCGGTTTCCATCGGAAAAGTTGCGTCTCGCGAGATGGATTGTCCGCAGGCTTCTGCGACGGACACGGCCCGTCTGGGCTACCCGTATCGTCCTACGAAAGCGCGCGTAATCGAGTCCGGTGAAAGAAAGGAGAAACAACGATGAGTTTCCTCTTTCCATACCAAGATTTCTTGACCTTCTCCAGGGTGGCGGTGACTCCGTGGTTCATCACCGCTATCGTGCTCTACTTTCTGTTGTCATCGCTCTACCTGTATCGTCGGCTCAGGCTGCTAAACCGAACGCTTGACGAGCACACCAAGAGATTCTCCGTCGAGAGAGTCCGGAGCGACCTGCTTCTTCACACGTTCTGGTGGGAGTATCAGCAATCCTTCTTGGGGGATGAAGGCAGCGACCGGCATAAGACGGAGCTCGATGCGCGGGCCGTTTTCGACGAGCATGCCGTGATCGCCAAGCATGTGAACCTGCGCTATTGGGCCGCCGTGCCCGGCATCTTGCTAGGGCTGGGCATATTCGGCAGTTTCATGGGTCTGACGTTGGGCATCAAGGGCGTGGATACAAGCACCTCCGCAGCCCTTCAGTCCGGTATTCAGACACTTCTTGCGGGAATGCAGACGTCGTTCCTTACCTCTCTTTGGGGAATGTTTTCGTCCATTGCGTTTACGATCATGGAGAAAACTCTCTTCAATGGTTTATCACGAAAACTGACGGCGTTTTGCTGGACGCTGGACTCGCGGTACAAGGCATCTAAAGCCGACCGGCTTCGCTTCGAGAGGCAAGACCGGGAGCAATTCCTTATGCGCCTGTTCTCGATAGACTTGCACGGCGAGGAAATCACGCCGGGCCGTCTCCTACGCGGTCTGCTCGAGAACTCCTACGAACAGACCATGGTCATCGAGGAGATTTCGAGATGGATCGGTTCCAGCATGAGGGTCTGCACCGAAACGACGGAACTGCGCGGACGCATCAAAGCGACGATCGAGGAAACACAACGGGCGGGAGTCTCACAAGACGATCTTGACGGGTTCTTGGAGCAAATTGCCGCGATGGCGCAGCAATCAAAGACGCCCAGAGTCCCGGTAACACGCCGCGCGTCTGGGACGAACCCGCCATTAGGAACGCCCTGGCAAATGTGTGGAAACGCGGAAGCAGTTGAAAGATAGGCGAATGAGATGGCGAACCGCTTAGGCGCCCATGACGATTTCCAGGAGAAGACGCAGTTCTTCATCTCGGTGGGAGACCTGATGTCCGCCGTCCTGTTGGTGTTTGTGTTTCTGTTGGCGGCGACATTGCTCAGAATAGAGAACGGATACGGCCAGAAAGCAGCAGCCATGGCCAGCGCGCAGCAAGAGGCCGCCGAGAGAAACTGGCGGCTTTCCGAGAGCTACCAGTACATGTCCGAAGCGTACAAGCGCCCCGCGACGGCTTTTCGCCAGTTGGAGGACGACATGTATACGTCCCTGTGCGAGGAATTCAAAGACGACCTTGCAGGATGGGGAGCGTTCGTCGACCGGGAAACGCTTTCGATTCGCTTCCTGGAGCCTGAAGCCCTTTTCAGTTCAGGCAGTGCCCGTCTTACGGAACGCTTCGAAAGAATCCTTGATGATTTCTTTCCCCGTTACTTAGCCTTACTTGGGGCGGACAAATTCAGAGACGATATCGAGGAAATCCGCTTCGAGGGCCACACATCAAGTGAGTGGGAGACCCAGCTCGATAACGATACGGTCTACTTCAAGAACATGGAGCTTTCCATGGACCGCACGCGCAATGTGCTGGCGTACTGCTTGGCACGTCTCGACGAGCCGCTCCTTCGAGAGTGGGTCAGAGGGAGGCTTACGGCTAATGGGCTCTCTTCGAGCAAACCTATTCTTCTGAACGGGGTTGAGAACAAAAGGTTGTCCAGACGCGTGGAATTCAGAGTGCGCATGGCCGCAAACAAGCAAATTGGGCAAATCTTGACGGCGGCCGATGAAAGCACGGGGCCATACGATTGGGGAATTGCGTCCGGCGTTGGCGAGAACCATCTGTCCTACGCAGTGGACGCACAAGACGCGAAGGCTTCCCGTGAAGGCGCGAATGGGGTGGACACCCCATGGGCCGCAGAAGAAAGTCCCATCCGTTAATCTCTTCTCTCTCATCTGTGGGCGGGCTTCCACTTTGCCGAGGGTCGTGTCCATGAAGCCCGCGCGGACTGTCTGCGGCGGTCGAAAAGTTTCAACGAAAGCTGCGAAACGTCCTTTCGGTGGAGGTGTGCCGTTGGGGCCATTTGAGGCATTGAACCGTATAGCGGAGAAAGGACCACCGCCGCTCCTGGAATCCTCCAAGCGGACGCGCGTTGATGAACGCGCAGGTATCGGGCACGAGCCACGTTTTGCCCGCAGCCATGGCAAAGGCCTTGCGTCCAACCGCGCGCATTCGTTCGAAGTCGAAGAAGTCCAACATGGCGGCTCCGCGTTTGCGACTCAAGATTCGCTTTTCGACAACCTTGATCGGTTCGTCCAGATAGACGAGCGCGTCGAACACATCGAGACCCTGCGTGCGGAACAACCGATGGTGTTCATATACCACACCCGTTTGACTGAGGTCGACGGTGGTGGTGGTGAAGAGACGGTGGTCGAGGCAAGTCCACTCCAGCCCTACCCCATTTTCCGCAGTTGGGATCCGAAGGATCAGAATTTCTTAGGAAATGGGGAAATTCTCCCAAAAGTCTGCACTACATTTTGGATCGCCGTCTAGGATTTTGGTTTGTTGGGCACCGTGCCATTCTTCTTGGGCGTATGCGGCCGCAGAAATACGTGTGTTTAAGCCTCCTGTGCAAGCACATGATCACACAGTCCGCAGGCGTTGACAAGGGGGTGGTCTGCACTACATCCAAAAACGAACAACGCAATCCGCCAACAAAGGACTTACGCCAGCGTTGGTCCGAAAAACGCGATAATTACGGCGCCTACTGCGGAAAATGGGCTACTTGCCCGGCCAGCGTGCGGGCAAGTCTTTCCTTTAGAACTCGACCTCGACGGTAGTTGTTCCTTTGAAGCCGCTGATATCGACGTCGCCGCGCTCGGCATCCACAGGCGCGGTGGCGACGCCGTTGATTTTGACGGCGCGCAGGGGCGTTTTGTTGGGGGTGCGGAACCGGAGCAGGACTTGCCGGGGCGGCTGAGTTGGGTCAAACGTGACGATGGCTTTGCAGGCGGTCGCCTTGGGGTTGGGTTCGTAGGTGACGCTGACGTTGCCGAACGGCGTGGCGACGTCGTTGGCCTGGAACGGTTCGGATTGTGCAAACCATGCCCGGGGGATGGCCCTACCGAGGTGCAACACGCCGTCGTGGGGGTAGACGAACATGTAGCGGAGCCAGGTGACGGCGTTGGCTTCGTCGCTGGTCTTGACGAGTACGTGGTTTGACCAGCCGAGGACCGGCAATGGGTGCTCGACCATGGCGTTGGCTTCTTCGATGTAGCACGAGTTCCAGGCGTTGTAGAACATCCACAGATACAATTCGGGCTCGTCGCGCATGAGGTAGGGCATGAGGCCCGCCAGTAGGTTGGGCTGCATCGAAATGCCGCCGCGGTCGTACCACGTCATCTCGAAATCGGGCACCGAATACCCGTACGGCGGGCTCACGTAGCGATTGTCCTGGAAATCGTCGAGAATCCATTGGGCCTGCTTGCTCGAGGCGTCGTACAGGCCGCTGATCAGCAGGTAGACCGACCCTTCGAGCACTTCGCGGATCCAGCCGACCTCCCTGCCGCGGCGGTACAGCCGGCTGGGGTAGTCGGGCACCCAGCGCCCGTCGCGTAGGCGCACCAGCGGTGTATGCTGCCGCATGGTCTCAAACCCGCGGATCAGGTCCTGCTTGTACGCGTCGGCTTCCTGCCGTATGCGCGCCGCTTCGGGATGCTGGCCCGCTTCGAGCGCGCGCGCGGCATACTCGGCGCCGCGCCACGTCAGCGAGTTCGTCGAGAGCCAGTAGTAGAAGTCGGTGACGTCTTCGAGGCTGCCCGCCGGAAGAAACCCTCTTTCCCATCCGCGCGAATGGGGCAGATCGGCCATCGTGTTCTTGCGTTGCCGGAATATCCAGTCGGCCCCGGCGATGATCGAGTCCGCGGAACGCGCGAACCATTCCGCGTCATGCGTGAGCAGGAAGTGCTCGGAGAGGCACCAGAGCACCCAGCCGTGGTGTTGGTTATAGCTGCCGCACTCATAGCCGCCCGCGCCGAAATACATCCCGTTGTAGTCGGTGAAATTACCGGGTTGCTTTGCCGTCCCCTGGTATTTGATCCAGAGGTCGAGCCTGCGTTGCGCCTCGTCGTGCAGGCCCCGTTGGTCGAGTTCATTCACGATCATGCAGGATTCGTTCGAGTAATTCCCGTAGGTCGAAGTGCCCACGGACGTGTTGACGAGGCCGTCCGGCATGAGGTAATCGCTCAGCAGGATATGCGCGAGGTGGGCCGTGTGCAACGCCCCAAGCTGCGGCTCCGGCGTCTCGAGGAATGCGCCCCGCGTGGCGACACGTTGCCAGTACTCTGTGACGTCCGCGTAGCAGGGTTCGAACGAGAGGCGGGTGAGCGCGTTGAATTCCTGGGAGCCTTCGGGGGAGACGTAAGGCACTTTGAGCAGGGCTTCGCAGGATTCGCCGGGGTTCAGTTCTTTTGTGAGGGCGACCTTGGTGCCTCTGGCCTCGACTGTCATGTCGGTCTCAAGTTCGCAACGGATAATCAACTGGTCTTTCCAAGCGCTCACGACACGGTGCCACTTGACGGTAAGTTCATCGAGCGGGCCGCGCGGAATGCTGCCTCGGGATCTTCCGGCGTTCTGCGAGTAACTCATAGGCAGTTCGGCCATGGCGGGGGAGGCCCCGTCGTTGTGGAACCGGAACCGGAGGAGAGCCACCATCGGGTCGTCGCCCTGCCAGGCGCCGGTGGTGATGGAAGTCAACAGTGGCACCGCGATGGACTTCTGCTCGACAGTCAGCCCGCCCTGCCGGGCCAGGATGTTATAGGCCAGGACGGGCTCGGGATCGGGATATCGCGCGAGAATGCGCCATTTTTCCAGGCCAAAGTAGAAGCGCGCATCGCCCTTGTTCTTGTAGCGTTCAGCGCCTTTTCCCGGCAACCAGGTTACGTTGCGCTTGTGCAGGACGATGTCGCCGTTGGACTCGAGCCAGAACCGCTGGCACGCATGAGTGCATCCCAGGTTGTAATTGCACAGGTGCGGCCGCGGCTGACCGTTGTGCGCGCCCGCCAGGCTCTGTTCGGAGCGCTCGACCACCCGCCGGCTGATGGTCTTCAGCGATGCGCAACGGTTCCGATACGCCTCGAACGAGGTGGGGTCGTCCGCGCGCCTGATGTACACGCCCATGTCGGCAAACCAGATCGGGCCTTGTTCCTCGAGGCTCGGCAGCGAGATTGTGAATGCGTCGGTGCGCCCTTCAGCTTCAGCGCGCATTTCCAGTGTGAACATGACATGCCCGTCATCGCCGCTGTAGGCGTGGGCAGGTTTCATATGCGGGACCGAAACAGCGAAGCGCCGCGGCCGGTCGGCGGCAAAACGCACCTCGGAACCTTCCGCGGAAACACCCGCCGGCTCGGTAATCGCGCCGATCTCCGCGTTATAGCCGCTCAGTTTCATCCCCGATCCCGGCGTCTCGATTCCGGCATCCAAGTCGATGTGGAGGTCTGTTGTCGCGGGCGCCGACGCCGTGTAGATGGCCACAATGCGCGGATTGCCCGGCGCCTCGACTCGGACCGCGTACGTCCGGCGGAAGGCGACGTCGTAGTCGCCCAATTCCTTGTCGTGGAACTCGGCCTTGAGGTTTTGGAATGAGAGGAGCGCACGCCGGCCGTTCGCCGGTTCGACACGGACGGCGGCAGGCCGCCAACTCCCGTTAAACCAGTCCGGCTGATGTACCCAGCCGAACCCGCCGGGATGCCCTTTGGCCGCCTCTTCGATTCGCGACTTGGGCCAGCTTCTCTCCTGATACTGGTAGGACACCTGGATGTTGACCGGCACATTGCGCTCGAATTCCACCACGACCGTGGAAATATTGCGCGGTTCTTCGAACCAGATCTCGTTTGGCGGCGTGTTCGGCAGGGCAAACGGCGAAATGTCGAACTGTTCCGCTGCCGCTGGAGACGGTGTGGCAGCTCCCAGGCAAACAACGGCCAACAACGCAACCGCCGCGACAAGGCCTTTTGACGTCGACATACTCATCCTCCTCCGTTGATGTTCAAGCACGCCCTCTGCATTCGGCGAATATGGCTATTCTTTCTTCGTTTCGCTGCCGAGGAATCTTTCCATTCTTTTTCTGGCATTGTTTACTATAGTTGATGGAAAACCGACTTGATCCAGTGTATCGATGCCGTTGAATTTGTAGTTCAGGCCAAATTGCAGGATGTAGTTCTGTTTTAGCGGATCGCCACTCACCGGGGCGGCAAAATGAAACACCGCATAGTTCAGCGGCAGTTCGTGCGTGATTTGGACGTGGTGCGAGGCGACCAAAGTCAACACCTTCTTTTGACTGAGATAATGAAGTATTTCTATCGTCGCGCAAAGGGCCTCCGGGGAGTTGGTTCCTTTAAGCGGTTCGTCAAGGATACACAACACGGGCCGAGAATCATCCGCAGCGGTAAGAATGTTGAGCAGGCGCTCGGCTTCGACTTGATAGAGGCTCTTGGCGTTTGACAAGTCGTCATAACTGTTTATTGACGTCAGCGTTGTGAACAACGGGGCTTTGTATGTTGCGGCAGATACCGTGCAAATTGTTTGTGCCATGATGGCATTTAACGCTATCGACCGCAGAAAAGTCGACTTTCCAGATGTATTCGAACCTGTTATAAATGCGTTTTTGTTATCGAGCATGATCGAATTGGCTACAGTGGGCTCGAGCAACGGATGCTGACATGCTTTACATTCCAAGAACAGTTCGTCACCAACCGAAAACGCTGGTTCGCAATACACGGGCAACCGTTTGCGGAATGAGACGATCGATTGCATGGCGTCCAGATCGCCAAGTATACCCAGAAGTTCTTTGATACTCGCACGGTGTTGGCGAGCCAGTGCGATTAGCCTGAAATAATCCGACACGTCGAGCAGGAAAAACGAACGCGCATACTGGACAAGCAACTCCGGGAGTTCTGAAGACGTACTTTCCTCGCGTTCCAACATCCGGGATTTCCGGCAAACTTCCTTGGTTAGAGCAGATAGCTCGCCGAGTCGGTCTGTATATGGGCGCAAGTCGTCGATATCGAGTCTTGCCAGGCGCATTGCACAAGCGACGCAACCGCCCAAGTAGACAAATGTGCTGACCCGCCAAAACAACAACCAACGAAACCATGCCGAAAAAACCAGATTTACAAGCAGTAGGGTTACGGCAATCGCAAGAACCGTCGAGTTGGGAAACGGGATAATAAGAATGAGGCACAGAACGGTCAAAGAAAGCAACAGGATGCTTGTGATCCGCAGGTACGATCCGGGCGATTGGCTTACACTGTCCAGGGCATTGAACCGGAAACCTCGGGCTTTTCCAAGTCGGCTCAATTCCACCTGGACGGCCTCGCGAATGCCCTGGTCATTTTGCAGGAGGTTTATGAACTGCATCCTTTTTTGGAGCAAAGCGGTCTGAAACAGCGGCGTTCGCATTATCGAATACAGAGCTATTTCTCCGAGTGTAGTAAATGTTCTGTTCGCTCTTGAGAAAACCCTCTCCAATTCCAGATCATCCCAGCTTAGATCGTCTACGCCGGTGTCGTTCTCCGAGGTCCAGCTCGAATACTCTTCATAAAGCCATTCGAAATCCACATCGGAATCGGCTGGTGTCAGCCACTGTTTGCGAATGTTTTCCAGAACACTCGAATGTCTTCGCCAAAGCCGTCCGGAACCAAGCAACCACTGTAAAGGAAAAATGAGAAGGCATCCCAGCAAGAAAGCCTTGTGAAGAGTCGCCGCAAGATAGACAGAGAGTCCCAAGAGAAGGAGCGTCCAAAGCGGGTTCAGAACGTAGCTTGCAACAGTCCCCATCCCGGCAAAGTGCCGGCGAACAAAGGCAAGTGCCACAAGATAGGAACGTATGCGTGCCATGGCCTTATTCAAGGGCTCTCAGCCATCGAACAAATTCTTCATCGCAATTGCACAAGAGCATGAGGCCCCCCCCTTGTAGCTAATTCGGCGACTGTACAGAAGAGGGCATGGAAAGTCAATCGCATTAGGCAGTTCTTGAGTCGACAGTGCGCTTGGCTGTCCGCGGCAAATGGAGCCGCTCACATCATAATGGCAGCTGCGGCGTCGCCTCCAGGAAATGTCAGAATTGATTTCGCCGGAGAGGCAGATTACTTTTCCGCGGCGGGGAGATACACCTCCATGACGGTGCCGACGCCGGGTTCGCTCGAGACGCTGATGTGGCCGCCGTGGTTTTTGACGATGCCGTAGACGGCGGCGAGGCCCAAGCCGCGGCCCGGGAATTTCGTCGAGAAGAAGGGCTCGAAGACCCTGGCTTTCGTGTCGGGGGACATGCCTTCTCCGTCGTCGCGTACGGTGAGGCAAACGTGTGGGCCTTCGGACAATCCTTTCCGCCCGAGCGTGTAGGCGGCATCGACGTTGACGTTTCGGGTGGCAACGAGGATCTTGCCCGTCTCTTTGATGGCTTCGGCGGCGTTCAGTGACAGGCTCATGACGACCTGGCTCATCTGGACGGGGTCGGCCGTGATGGGCCAGAGGTCGGGGGAGAGATCGGTTTCGGTCGTAATGCGGGGGGGAAAACTCAGTTTTTCCAACTGGAGGGTGGTCCGGACGACTTCGTTCAGGTCGACGATGCGGGTTTCGTATTTTCCCCCGCGGGCGAAGGCGAGCATTTTTTGGGCGAGTTCGCTGGCTTGTTGAGCGGACGCGCCAATGGCCCGGAGCATGCGCAAGGCGTTGTCGTCCAGTGAGGCGCGAAGTTCGAGCAGTTGAGCGTTGCCGAGAACGCCTACCATCAGGTTGTTGAATTCGTGGGCGATACCCCGTGCGAGGGTGGCGGTGGCTTCCATTCGGGATGCGACGAGGACGGCTTGCTCGGCTTCTTTGCTTTGGCTGACATCCCGGATGGTGCCGATTTCGGCGATTGGGCTGGAGCCGTCGTCCCAGAGGAACGCGGTGCTTTCGGCGTACCATCGATAGGCGCCGGCCTTGTGCTGGAATCGGTATTCGACCTGGTTTGGCTGGCCGTTGTTAAATCCATGGTTGGAGTATCGGTTGCGGTATTTGAGGAACTTTTGCCGGTCATCGGGGTGTACCCGCTGTAGGTATCCCTTTGCGCCCATGGCTATTATGTCAGATGGGGCGAATCCGGAAACTGCTGCTGCGGAAGGGCTTACATAGTCGTAGTTGCCGGTGACCAAGTTGAGTTTGTAGGCGATGTCCCTCGAGTTTTCGAGGATAAGCCGGAACCGTTCTTCGCTTTCACGGAGGGCCATTTGTGCTCTGCGGAGTTCGGTGATATCCCTGCTGATACCGATGATGCCTGCGATATTCCCGTCAGCATCATGGAGGGGCGTTTTGAAAGTCATTACCCAGTGTGTTTCGCCTGACTTGTGGACAACCTGCTCGACCTTGTCGAGGAGGGGGTGTCCCGTGGCGATGACGTCCTGTTCGTTGCGGTAGTATTCGTCTGCAAGGTTATGGGGGAAGAAGTCGAAATCCGTTTTTCCAAGGATGTCGGCCATGGATGAGACGCCCATGACGTTCATATGGCTGACGTTGCTGTTGATGAACCTGCTTTCCAGGTCTTTCATGTAGATGTGGTCGGGGATGCTGTCCATGAGCATGCGAAGGACGTTTCGCTCTTCGGCGAGGGCTTTTTCGGCCTCTTTGAGCTTGGAGATGTCGGTGAATACGGAAAAACTGCCCCTGATTTCGCCTTGGGGGCCTTCGAGGGGCGCGGGAGATACCAGCGCGGCGACGGGCTGCCCATCTTTGCGGAGGAAGTTGAGCTGGCAGGAGCCGCCGCGCGCGGTCGTGGCCAGGGGAAACAGGTCGCGATGCTGGGGTTGGACGAAATCGAGAATGGATCGGCCGAGCAGGTCCTGGCGGTCTCTGTCGAGCATTCGGGCGAATTTGTCATTGATGTAAACGATGGATCCGGCGTCATCGAGAACGCCGAGCCCTTCGTTCATAGCCTCGACAAGGACGCGGTACCGTTCTTCGCTTTGCTTGAGCGCGTCTTCGACGAGTTGTCGGCGGCGGGCTTCGCGTTCGAGAAACAGGACACGCGCCCGCAACGCCTCGAGATCGCCCGAAGCCGCGACCCCGTCAGGGACCGCGCCAAATGGTGCAGAGTCTCCCACAAGCCCGCCCTTGTGACCGGCGGCGGAGACGTTGTCGGCCTCCTGCCGCAAAAAAGGCGCCCCTTCCCCCGGCGCAATACCGGCGCACGGCTCCCCCATGCTCCACACGCCGCGGCGTCGCTTTGTTTGGTGCAGGGGGCGGTTTGAATCGACTTTTACCGGCATTAAGCCGGAGGGTTACGGGGCGGACTGGTGGTTGGTTCAGGCCCCTTCCGGCTCTAGAACCGGAAGCAGGCCGGACCACTCGATCTTGTAGATGGTAACATTAAGGGTGCCGGCATGCGGATGCAGCTTTCGCATGGCGGCTCTGGACAAGTCGATTACGCGCCCCTTAATGAACGGGCCGCGGTCGTTGAGCTTGCACACGACCGATTTGCCGTTTTCCGCAACTACAAGATAGTGTCCGCCGAATTCTCCTTCGCGCATGGCACAAGTAAACAGGGTGTCGTCCATCGGGTCGCCTGAGGCGGTGAGGGGTGTGGTGCTGGCGACCGTGTAATAAGAGGCCTCTCCCTGCGCCACGGGGAGAAGCGCCTGCTGCGACAACAACATCAGAGCGGCTAGTTGAAGCATACGTGTCTCCTAGTCGTGACCGAAGGGTGCAGTGCGCCGCTTGAGGCGGCCCTGCTCCGGGATCGCAGCGACCCCAAGGATTCAACTATGAAGTGCTAATTATAAACAATTCAAGCGTGAAGTGTCAATCTAAAGATGTCCACAACTGGCTAATGACAAGTCGAGCCAAACTTCAATCGCGGCTGGCAGCAGAGACCACGACTAGGGGCGCGGCCGGAATGGCGCTTGACCGCACTCGACACGCTTGTGACTACAGCGCAGATCCAATGAACTCGATGCATGGTCGGGGCCGCGCCATATAGAAATCCGGCTTCAGTTTGTGAAAACAGTGGTTTCAGGCCGGATTTCTAGCCCACGGTAGAAGGCGGGAATGGTCATTTGCGTGTGGAGGGTCCCAATTGGTATGCTGATATGGACTTGCATGAGCATGAAGTGAAGAGGCAGCATGAGCAATATGGAAGGCGGTTTGGTGTCAGCGTCCGAGGCCGAGGCGGCCGCGAGGAATCGTAAGGCGTTGCGGCGCAAGACGATAAAGTTTGTGGTGGTTTTTATTGGCAGCGTGTTTGGCTTGCTGGGGGCTCATGCCGCGTTGGTAGAGACACGGGGCAACGATTACTACCTTTACCAAGTGGCCCGGTCAACGGCTTACGTGCTCGATTGGGTGGGTGATTCGGGCAGGGTTGTTGGCCACATGAAGAATTACCCGGGAAAAGAGGCCTACGTTCGCGCGTGCCTGGAGGCTTGGCGGAATGGGGCGGAAACGCCGCCGCCGGAGCAGTTTGAAGGGGTGGATGGGCCTCCGTTGACGCCGTGGGAGAGGTGGTCGTATTCGGCGTCGTCGGAGCGGCGGGAGTTGGCCCAGTTGCTGAAGGTTTGGAAGGAGCGGGGAGATTTGTGGCGGTTCAACCCGATCAACCAGGCCGAGGTCGAGAAGGTAAGAGCCCGGATAGACCGGCTGCAAAACCGGGATCGGGGTCCGACGGTTTCGTTTGTTCTGCGGGCGGGGTTGGCGTCGAAACTGGCGGAGGCGCGGCGGGCGGTTGCGGACGCGCAACGGGATACGACGCTGAGCGAGGAAGAGCGGGCGGCGCGCGTGGAGGAGACGAAGGCCCGGCTGGCCGAACTGGATTCCAAAAGGAAGATGGCGGCCGACAAAGACCCTGAAAGTCTCAACGGTCTGGGGTTCAGTTTTGTGGTTGTGCCGGACTGCGGGGCGATTCCGACGATGGTGATATTTGTGGCGGCGGTGGTGGCGTTTCCGACGCGGTGGTGGAAGAAGCTGCTGGGCGTGGTGCTGGGCATTCCGTTCCTGTACGGGATCAATACGCTGCGGCTGTCGGTTCTGGCTGTGGTTGGGGCGTGGGACCACGGCGGGGCGATATTCACGTTTGCTCACGAATACGTCTGGCAGGGTATATATATAATTTTTGTGGTGCTTGTGTGGCTGGCCTGGGTGGAGTTGCTGGTGAGGAGGAAAAACGCCTGATGGGCTTGTCGGCAAAGCGTTCGGCGGCAATCCTGGCGGGGAAGTTCATCGTCTTGGCGCCGATCTGCCTGGTGGTTTGGCTTCTGTTTCTGCCGGTGTACGCGCACATCCTGGCCTATGCGGCCGGCAGTGTGTTCCGTTACGGGCTCGGCTATAACATCATGGGGATCCAGGTTAAGGTGGCGGGGTTGCTCAACACGGACACTTCGCTGACGTACACCATCTTGACCACGGAGGTGACGATGCCCGAATTGGGCCATCTGGTGGGCAACGTGGCGCCGTTCGTGGCGCTGGTGCTGGCGACGCCGCGGCTTAAATTGCGGCGCCGGCTGCGCATCATCGGGATTGGCACGGGGCTGATTTTCGTCTCGCATTTGGCGACAGTCGTGATCCGGCTGGCGGGCCGGGGCCCCATCATGGGCCGGACGCCCCTCACCACGACAGTCGGGTTTGTTTCGATCACGCTCCCCTTTTTGCTGTGGATTGTCTTGGCATACTGGGGGCAGTTGATGGCGTTTCTGGGCGATGAACCGGCGACCGCGCCCGCAGGGGATAAGGCGGATAAACCCTTAGCATGACACGGGTTAACCGCGCTTGACGGGTGGTAGAATTAGAGTAGCGGCGGAAGCCGGCGCTCGAGCTTTCAGGACGGGATCGCCTGATCGCGATTAAGAACACGCCGGGTTCCGCCAAAACGGTTTCTGGGGGATCAGGGTTTGGCGGTCAGGGGTTTACGGGGCAAGAAAGGCCGAGGAATACATGCCGCTGGTGGCGGCGCTTTCCTCTCCGGACGCCGACGTCAATGGCGATTCTCGCCAATCCAGACCTCGACTTGACGGCCACCGGGGGCGTCTCGCATGAGATGGTTGCCGGTGGCCACGGGGTTTGCCGCCGCATTTCTGCTCTCGGTTTTCCTTGGCAGTGGAATTCTGCTGCTTCCAGCCGGCAGAGGCTGTAAGGCCAGGCACAGCGCCAACTAACGAGTAGGCCTTAGGCGGGCTGATTGTGGCGGGCGCGTTCCTGTTTTACGTGTCGGATATTTTTGTGGCGCGGTGGCCGTTTGTATCGCAGGATGCGATCAACGCCTTTTGCTGCTACCCGCTGTATTACGTGGCGTGCATGATGCCCGCGCTGAGCGTTCCAATAGGACCTGCAGAACGTGTAGACCTATAAGTAAAGCGGGCGCTCAGGCCTTTGGGCCGAGGCCGGCGATGCACTGGTCTTCCCGGACCACTTTTCTTGGGCCGCCGTCGAGACTTGTCGACCAGTCCTGCGGATCGGCGATGGCCTCGAACTTGTCCAGGATGCCGAGTGTGCGTGCGCGGTCGTAGATAAGTTGCCAGGCGCAGTCGGTGTCTTCGCCGACCTCGCACTTGCCGTCGCGCGAGCCGGCGCACGGACCGTTGAGGAGCCGCTTGGCGCAGCGTGTGAGCGGGCAGATGCCGGCAAACTGGCCAAGCCGGCACGAACCGCAGCCAGCGCATTTCTCCGTCCAGACGCCCTGCGACTCGAGGATGCCGATGAACTGCGTGTTGAGGCCGGGGTAGACGGGCGTGTTGGGGAACCGTTCGGCCAGCGCCTGCACGCCGGCGCCACAACCCAACGAGCAAATGGCGTCGTAATCGGCGACGCGCGGCGCCAGGGCGTCGATAAAGGCGTCTTCGCACTGGCGCTCGATGGTGCACTCGTCGACGACGACTGCGCCGCGGCCGATGAGCTTCAGCGACATCCGGAGCGCCGAGCCGATGATGCCGACTTCGCGTTCGCCGCCGGCCAGGCATACGGTGACGCACGTGCCGCAGCCGACAAGCAGGACGCGGTTGTGGTTTTTGAGCATATCGCGGATTTCGGGGATCTTTTTGCGATCTGCTACTATCATGACAACCTCCGGTTGGGGTATGGGGTATGGGGTTTGGGGTATGGGGTAAGGGATTTCTGCAGACTCTGGCGCAGGCGCGTCAAGAGGCGCGCCACACGCTGTGTCTGTTCCCATGCAGGCATCAGATCTTCACGGGATAGCAATTTCAACCGACCCGCTATGGTAAGTAACGTCTCAAGCTCGGCCAGTGAACCGCCCGCCGTCGAGAGATGGTGAACGTAATCGCCGCGGTGAGAGCGTCCGTAACCTTCGGCAATGTTCGCCGGAATGGATACGGCGGCTCGCCGGATCTGCGAGGCCAGCCCGAACTTTTCGTCGGCTGGCAGCGACGCCGTAAGTTTGTAGCACGTCTCAACGAGGTTCATTGCTTCCTGCCACGTTTCCAGGTCACGATATGATTTTGCCGGCATGGGAGATCTCGGGTTTGGAGTATGGGGTATGGGGGAAACTGAGCGCCAATACGTGGTCTGTATGTGTAAGGGGAAAATGTTACGTATGCTTTCATGTGTAGGCTCATAGCCACTTGTCAACGTCAGTCTGAAGTACGCATGTACTGCAGAGGGCTTGTTCACCATTATATTCACGCTCGGGATGTTTGCGTACAGCGGCGTTTTTCTCCGTACCCCAAACCCCAAACCCTATTCATGGCACCCGCACTCCGGGTGCGTGGACGGAGCAGCCTTTTCGGCCCCACCCCAAACCCCATACCCCAAACCCCAAACCCCTTCTTTCCGCAACGGGCTCCGGCCAAGCTTGGCGACACGGGAGCTCATTTCGTTGACGATCTCGGCGAACCGTGTGCCTTCCGCTGAGGAGAGGTTGAACATTTCGAGTCGCTCGGGCTCGATGCCGATTTCGGCGAGCACCTGTTTTGCCCTTTCAACCCTGCGGCGGGCGCGGAGGTTGCCTTCCTGGAAGTGGCAACCGCCTTCGAGGCAGCCGGCAACGATGACGCCGTCGACGCCGCGCTCGAATGCGGCAAGGATGTAGTTGACCTCGATTTTGCCGGTGCAGGGAAGGCGGAGGATGCGGACGGCGCCGGGGTACTGCAGGCGCATGGTGCCGGCGAGATCGGCGGCGGCGTATGCGCAGTAGTGGCAGCAGAACGCGAGGATCACGGGCTGCTGCACGGCGGCGTTGGTGTTCTTTTCAAAATTGCTCATCATGTTCCTTTATGCCATCGCGGCGGCGCGACGCCGACCTGATCGAAATAGTCGGGCTCCATTGACGCGGCCGCGGGTGAGTCTGTCAGGACGTAATCGATCGCGCGGAGCACCTGGGTGTCGAGGTAGTTGCGCAATTGAACGGCTTTGGCCGGGCATTCGGCGGTGCAGCTCCCGCAACCCATGCAGACGACGCCCTGGATTTCTGCCTTGTTGTTGTGGCCGACGATGGGCGCGTGATATGGGCAGACGTGCAGGCACGTCATGCAGGAGATGCACTTGTCGGGATCGACCCAGGCGATCTGGCCGCTGACGGGCATGCGTTTGCGCGAGAGGATCGATGCGGCGCGGCCGGCGACGGCGCTGGCCTGCGAAATCGTCTCGCCGATGCTTTTGGGTGCGTGCGCGGTGCCGCAGAGAAACAGGCCTTCGCTGGCGAAATCGACCGGGCGCAGCTTGACGTGGGCTTCGAGGAAGAAGCCGTCGGCGTTGAGCGGCACGCGGAGGAGTTCGGAAAGTTCCTGGCGGTCGGCGCGCGGCGTCATCGGCGCGGCGAGAACCACGAAGTCAGGGACGACCTCCATTTCGCGGCCAAGGGAAGGCTCAAGGAACCTGAGCCGGCCGTTTGTGTCGAACTGCGGCGGCTGCTCGGGCTCGTAGCGCACGAACATGACGCCTTTTTCGCGCGCTTGCCGGTACGCGGCCTCGCGGAACCCGTAGGTGCGCATATCGCGGTACAGGACAAGAATTCGGGCGTTGGGAAAGCGGTCGCGCAACTCGAGCGCATTCTTGACGGCGGTGGTGCAGCAGACCCGGCTGCAGTAGGGGCGCTCGTCGTTCCGCTGGTCGACGCACTGGATCATGACGACGGTGGAGTTATCCTTCAGGTCGAGTTTACCCGCCGCGAGACGTTCGGAAAGTTCCAACTGCGTCAGGACGTTCTTGTTCTTCCCATACTGATAGGACGTCGGGGGCAGCTCGTCTGCACCCGTGGCGACAACGACCACGCCGTGCTTGATCTCGTGCGTGTGGCCTTTTGAAACGATTTTCGACGAGAACGCGCCGATATGGCCTTCAATCTCGGAGGCTCTCGCGTTGAGGTAAACAGTGATAAGCGGGTTGGCGACCACTTTCTCGATTGTATTATTCAGGAATTCCTGGACGTTCATGCCGTCGAGTGTGCGTTGAACTCTGCGCGCCGTGCCGCCGAGTTCGCCCGACTTCTCGACGAGATGCACCGGGAATCCCTGCGCGGCAAGCGCGAGTGCGGCCGTCATCCCGCCGATCCCGCCGCCGACGATCAGGCCTGCGTTGTCGACGGGGACGGTCTCGTCCTTGATGGGGAGAAGTTGGGCGGTGCGCGCGACCATCATCCGGACGAGCTCGATGGCTTTGCTGGTGGCGCGTTCGGGGTCGCCCGCGTGAACCCACGAGCACTGCTCGCGGATGTTGGCCATTTCGAGCAGGTAGGGGTTGAGCCCGGCGTCGCGAAGCGTGTCGCGGAAAATGGGCTCGTGAGTGCGCGGCGTGCAGGACGCGACGAGCACGCGGTTGAGCCCGTGCTCGGCGATCCGTTGCTTGATGCTGGCCTGGCTGTCGTCGGCGCAGGTGTAGATGGTGTGCTCGGCGTGGACGACGTGGGGGAACCCGCGCGCCGCTTGGACGACGCGCTCGACGTCGACAACCGACGCGATGTTGCTGCCGCAGTGGCAGACGAACACGCCGACGCGGGGCGGCTCGTCGGTGATGTCGCGTTGCGGCGGATATTGTTTTGTGCGGATGCGCGAGCCGCGTGCGGGCGCGAGCAAGGCCATGGCGCGCGAGGCGGCGGCGCTGGCCTGCATGACGGTGTCGGGGATGTCTTTGGGTTCCTGGAACGTGCCGCCGACGAAAACGCCGGGCCGGGTGGTTTCGAGCGGGTTGAGTTCGGCGGTCTCGGCGAATCCCCATTTATTGAGGCCGACACCGATGTTTTGGGCCTGATCGCGGAGCACAGAACTGGGCTCGAGCGCGAGGGAGAGGACAATCATGTCAAACTCTTCCTCGACCAGTTTGCGGTCGGGGCCGAAATAGGTGAGCTGAAGGTTTTTCGAGTCGGGCATCTCGAACGTGCGCGAGATGAACGACCGGACGTAGCGGATGTTCTTTTCGTTCTTGGCGCGCTCGTAATACCGGTCAAAATCCTTGCCGAATGCCCGGATGTCGAGGAAGAAAATGGTGACGTCGAGGTCGGGCTCATGTTCTTTCGCGAGGATGGCCTCCTTGGTGGCGGCCATGCAGCACACGGACGAGCAGTAATCGTTGCCGCAGCCGGTGTCGCGCGAGCCAACGCATTGGATAAACGCGATGCGTTTGGGCGTCTTGCCGTCGGATGGGCGGACGATGTGACCTTGCGTGGGGCCGGACGCGGACAGGATGCGCTCGAACTGGACGTTAGTCACGACGTTTTGGGCGTGGCCAAACCCGAACTCGCCGCGGCGCGCACCGTCGAAAGCTTCGAAACCCGGCGTGAGGACAACGGCGCCGACCTCGAGTTCAAGGGTGCGCGCGGCCTGGTCGTGGCAGATCGCGCCGGCCTTGCAGGCGTCGACGCACCGCATGCACTCGGCGCACACGCCACAATTGAGGCACCGCTGGGCTTCGCGCCGGGCTTCGTCTTCCGAATAGGTGTGCTCGACTTCGTTGAAGCCCTTGACGCGCACGTCCACGGGCAACTCGACCTGCGGGACGCGATCGGTGGCGCGCAGTTTTTTCCTGAGCTTCGCGAGGTCATCCTCGCACAGCGGGTTTTCCCGTTGCGCCGGCGGCCGAATGCCGGTGTCGAGCGGTTTACCGCCGAGGTAATTGTCAATGGCCTTTGCGGCGCGCTTACCGTGGGCGATGGCGTCGATGACGCTCGAGGGCCCGACTACGACGTCGCCGCCCGCGAACACGCCTTCCCGCGACGTGGCCATGGTGAGGGAGTCGGCAGCGATGGTGCCGGAGGCGGAAGTGTTGATGTGGAACAGCTCCGCCAGCTTGAGGTCGGCCGACTGGCTGACGGCCGGGATGAGCGTGTCGGTGTTGATTGTGAATTCCGAGCCAGGGATGGGCACGGGCCTGCGGCGCCCGCTTTCATCCGGCTCGCCGAGTTGCATTCTGATGCACTCGATTGAGGCGAGTGCGCCGTTGCGGCCGATTGCCTTGACGGGCGCGGCCAGGTATTGGATGTCGATGCCTTCGTTCAGTGCGGCCTCGATTTCGTCGGGGCTCGCGGGCATTTCGTTGCGCGTGCGCCGGTAGAGGATCGTGACGCGCCCGGCGCCGAGCCTGACGGCGGTTCGGGCGGCGTCGATGGCGGTGTTGCCGCCGCCGACCACTACGACGTTCTTGCCGAGCTTGATTTCTTCGCCAAGCGCGTAACGCCGGAGGAAGTCCGTGCCGTAAACGACGCCCTGGCAGTCTTCGCCGGGGATGCCGAGCTTTTGGCTCAGGTGCGCGCCGGTGGCAATGAAGACGGCGTTGAATTTCGAGGAGATGTCTTCTGCGGACACGTCGCTGCCGACGGCGGCGCCGGCTTTGAACTCGACACCGAGCGAGCGGATGTTGGCGAGGTCGCGCTCGAAAACGTCGGCAGGCAGGCGGTAATCGGGGATGCCGACGGACAACATGCCGCCGAGGACGGGCAGCGACTCGAACACCGTAACGGCGTGGCCGTCGAGCGCGAGAAAATGGGCGGCGGCGAGGCCCGCGGGACCGGACCCGATGATGGCGACGGATTTGCCGCTGGGTGCAATTTGAGCGGGCGCGGACGGTTGCGGGAACTGGTCCATCGCGAACCGTTTGAGGCCGCGGATGTTGAGGGGCTGGTCAATGGCGCCGCGGTTGCATTTTGTTTCGCAGGGATGGAAACAGACGCGGCCGCAGATCGACGGGAGCGGGTTTTCCCTGCGGATGACGTCTGCGGCTTCCTGCATCCTGCCGGCGGCGATCAGGGCGACATACGCCTGCACGCTCGAATCGATCGGGCACCCGGAACTGCAGACGGCCCTGCCGCGCTTCTGGATCACGAACGCGTTGGGCGCGGCTTGGGCGTAGACCCTGTCGATGGCGTTTCGCGTGCCGATCTGCGCATCGAACTGGCTGGGAACCTTGATGGGGCACACGGCGGAGCAGTCGCCGCACATGGTGCACTTGTCGATGTCGACGTATCGGGGCCGCTGGACGACGGTGGCCTTGAACCGGCCGGGCGCGCCTTCGAGCTTGACGACGTCGGCCATGGTGAGGACTTCGATGTTGGGGTCGCGCATGCATTCGACCAGCTTCGGCGAGATGATGCAGGTCGCGCAGTCGCCGGTGGGGAACGTCTTGTCGAGGCGCGTCATGCCGCCGCCGACCGCCGGCTTGTCTTCAACCAGATAGACGTGGAACCCGCCCGCGGACAGGTCGAGCGAGGCCTGGATCCCTGCGATGCCCGCGCCGCAGACAAGCACGGCGCCGCAAAGCTCTTGCGTGGCGGTGAGGGGCGTGGTGGCCATGCTATGACGCTCCTCGTGATTGCGCCGCGCCAGCCACGGCATCTGCGAAAACCGGCAAGGCGCTTACCGTAAGCGCATCGAGGCCCAGCGACTGCGGCGTGAGGCCGAGCGCAAGGCCAAGAAGCTGCGTAATGTAAACCACGGGCATATCGGGAATTTGTTTTTTGCCTTTCATTGCGTCGGCTTGCCTGAAATCGAGGTTGAGCTGGCACAGCGGGCACGCGACGACAATGCACTGGGCGCCAGCACGTTCGGCCATCGACAGCAGCCGGTAGCCCAGCCGGTTGGTGGCGTCGCCTTTGACGATCGAGAGGCTGGCGCCGCAGCATTCGGTTTTGTAGGGCCAGTCGACGGCTTCTGCGCCCGCCGCGGTGACGAGCGCATCCATGCAGGTGGGATGCTCGGCGTCGTCGAACGCGACCACCTCCGGCGGGCGCGACAGCAGGCAGCCGTAGTATGAAGCGACGCGGATGTCGCGGAGCGGAGCCGTGACGCGGTTGCGGATTTGCGCGGGGCCGATATCGTTGACGAGCACGTCGAGGATATGCCGGACTTTTATCGACCCGTCGTAGGGCGCCTCGATGATGCGCTGCACGCGTTCGCGCTCTTCGGCGGACTGCGTAATTCTATGGTTAGCGGTGCGGAGCCGCGCATAGCAAGACGCGCAGGCGACGACCACCTGCTCAAACCCCGCCTGCCGCGCCTTCTCGAGGTTGAGCGCGGGCAGGGCGACGGCGAGCGACGCATTCGAGGCGTGGGCGGGTGTCGAACCGCAACATACCCAGCCGGGGATGTCGGCGAGATCGATGCCGAGGCCTTTGCAGAGCGCGCGGGTGGACGCGTCGAAGTCCCACGCCGTCGACTCGAGGCTGCATCCGGGAAAGAACGCGTACTTCACCGTTTCTTTTCCTCCTCTTGGGCGCGCTTAAAGACTCTCCGCACGGCTTTCGCGGCCGGCGAGAAGTGGGGCAGGAACGACAGCTTCCTTTTCTTGATCATGCCCGGCACTTTTTCGATGTCCGAGAAGAAATCGCGGCTGGTGAGTTTGTAGAGGGCCATCATGCCCGCTTCAAATACGCGCCCATGCCAGCGGACACTGGTGAGAAAGGCCTTGTTGAAACTTGGCGGGCGCCGGTCGGGGATTTCTGCGGCGCGCTCGACCGCCAAGATGCGGAGCGTGTCCATCACGGCGGCCACATCGATGCCCATGGGGCAGCGCGTCGTGCAGGCCTCGCACGAGGCGCAGGTCCAGATGGCTTCCGACCGGAGCACTTCGTCTTCCTGGCCAAGATGGATGAGGCGCATCACCTGGCTCGAGAGGAGGTCCATGTCGGGCGCAAGCGGGCAGCCGGACGAGCATTTGTGGCATTGGAAACACGCGCTGACCGGCGCGCCGCTGCGCCGCTCGACCTCGCGCATGAAGCGCATGTCTGCGGCTTCGTCTTGCCACTGTAACGGTTGGGTCATTGGCGCCTGCCTTATCCGTTCTTCGCGCTGGGCCGCTTGATCGGAGCGACCTTCGTGTAAACCTGTTCGGGCGGCATCAGCACGCCGTCCACCGTGAGGAGATCCCGCTCGACCGAGATACCGAACAGGCTTTCGTTCTCGCGCAGGTACGGCAGAATCAGTTTCCAGTCTTCAGCGGCCATAGGCACGTATTCGCCGCCGTTGAGTTGTTCCTCTACGAGCGTTCTGTGCGGGTCGCGGACGTAGATGGCCCCGCCCGACGCGAGCGAAAGGAGGTTGCCGCCGGCGTAGGGCAGGTCGAGCGGGACCACGTTGCCGTCCTGGTCGAACCGCACGCCGTTGACGATTACAAACCCGCCGTCGGTAAGCGGGTCGCCCGCCATGAATGATTCGGCGAGGAAATCGAGCGCGGTCCCGTTGATGACGACGCGCGGCCTGCCGACGGCGTTGATCAGCGGACGCCCCGCGGCGTTGCCCATGACAAAGATCGTGCCGCCCTTGGCGCCGTAGAGGAACGTCTGGCCGACGTCGCCGTAGATGACCATCTTGCCGCGTTTGGCGATCTGGCCAAGCTGGTCTTGCGCATTTCCGTGGACGTGGACTTCGAGCCCGTCCATGCCCGAGCCCAGGTAGTCGCCGGGGTTGTCGTAACAGTCGACGCGGAGGCCGTCGGTGGCGGGGCCGAATCCCGCGGCGTGGAATCGGGTGCCGCGCGAGTCGTAGTGGACGAGATGGCGCCAGCCGAGGTTGTAGGAGTCTACGGCGAGCCGGGCGTCGCAGTTCGGTCCCTGGGCTTCAAAGCCGCGTGCGTTGATGAGCAACGTGCGCTCGTCATTTCGCGGCGGGCGCAGCGTATTGCGCGTTGCCCACGTGATCCTGCGGAACGGGCTCGAGTGCGGGTCGTCGAGCAACGGCTGCTGCTCGAACACGGTTTCGATTCCTCTGCGCAGGATGGTGAGCACCGTGCTGCGCTTTTTGGCGCCGGTGGGATAGCGGTGGTCTGTGGCGCGGGTAAGGACGTCGATGCCGAGTTGCGGCGCGCGGGACGCGGCCCGTTCGGCGAGCGCGCCGATGAAGTTGCGCAGGCGGTCGAACGTCATGCCGGCGACCGAGTTTCTAAAATACTCATAAAGGATTTCGCCGTCATTCTCGCGAATGGCGTTCTCGACGGCGGCGAGATCTTCAGCGGGCGGATTGGGGTTCTGCACGGAGATTGACAAGTTGCAGTGTTCCTGACCCTGTGCGGTTTGAAGCGGCGTGCCGAACTTGTCGGTGACGAAGAGATCGTGCACGCGGCCGTTGCCGGCTTGCGACGGCACGACGTTGAACACGAACGCGCCGCCGTCCGTGTAGCTGCCGCCCCTGGCGTTCCAGTACATGTCCGCGACGGGCATGATGCGCGGATCATCCTTATGTAGGCTGGCCAGCGTAGCGTCGATGGCCTGCTTTTCCGAGCAGATCAGGCCGATGGAGACGTCCTTGCCTTCCTGCAGCGCGAACACCTGCGGGCGCAGCATCGCGGTGTCGGTGATGCCGAGGAGTTGGAACCGGTCGGCGTTGCCGAGTGTGCGCGCGATGATGAAGAACCACGGGCCGTCGGGCGAGCCGTGGATGTGAGACGCCTGGATCTGGCGGTAGACGCGCTGGCGTTCCGCGGGCAGTCTGTCAAAATCGAGTTCGGTGGTCGGCGCGAGCGCTTCGATGATGTACTCGACCGGATATTTATACACGCGGTGCATTAGGTCGAACAGCATGACGGAAACTTCGGTGTCGGTGAGGAACCGCGGGAACAAGTTGCGTTGCGCGAGGTATTCGCACACCGAATGGTAGTTCGCGAAGTCGCCGTTGTGCACGAGCGCCTCGTTCATCCCGATGAACGGGTGTGCCCCGCCGGGATGCCAGACCCGGCCGCGGGTCGGGTATCGCTGGTGGGCGATCCAGACGTGCGCCCTGACGTCTTCCATTTTGTAGTACTGCACGGACGCCTCGGCGTAGCCGACGATCTTCATGATGATGAGGTTGCGTGCGTGCGACATGACGAACGCCCGTTTCTCGCCGAGCGACGCGTAGAATTCATCGTTGATCTTATTGGAATTCTGGAAAACAAACTCGTCTTCAACTTCGATTTGGGAGAGGGTGGCGAGGTTTTTCTCGCGGGCGAACGTTTCGAGCGTGTCCGGCTTGACGCGGACGAAATAACGCGCCACGTCGGGCGGCCGGATATCGAGCAGGGGCACGTCGCGGTAATCATCGACTGTCGGAACGATTCCGCCGTGGCTGACGTCGAAAAACGGCTCGATGTACTTTTTCTCGATCTGCTCACGGGCGGTTGGGTCGAGCAGGCTTATCTGCAGGATGTAGCATTCCTCGAGCACCTTGCGCGACACGCCGAGGTCTTCGGGCGCGAGCCCGCACGCGGCGATGCCGCCGCCTTTTCCGTTGCCCCTGTTGCGCATCTGGATCGACGGCTCATAGATGTGCTTGCCGCGGACCGGCGCCGTGCACGCAAACCCGGTCACACCGCACCCGCCTTCCGCTTCGGGCGACTTCACAAACCAGTCGCCGGCAGGCCGGAGGCCGGCGCGAGCACGCAACAACAACTCTGCCCTGTTACTACTCTCCGTCATGTCCGTGTTCGTCCGTCTAGGTCCGTACTACTACCCGTCAACTTGCCGCATTTTTCGGAGAAATTAAAGGCTGGCCCCGGCTCAAAGCCTGTCATCCTGAGCCCGCCCAGAAAGCGGCTATCACCTTTAACCAATTGTTTCCCATGGGCGGGCGTGAGGATCCCCTGCTTGAAACCAGTGGCTTTCCGACCGTTCGTAACCTGCAGTAATACCGGGGGGATTCCCACGTCGCGCTGGGAAAAGGCAGAATTACAGGGACGGCAGTCTGCGGCCAGCGCTCCTCGGAATGACACCTTCGGGTGCTGTCGGGTTGCAGTTCCGCTGCTCCAAGTTCGCCCGTGTCTCATTTGTCCGGGCCCTCATAGTCGAGATGGTAGAGCAGGTCGGTTCTGCCCCTGAGCGCGGCCACCGAATCCAGGCCGAGGCCCCAGAGGATGTCGATGAGCATTTCGCGCCATGCGTTGTACATGTTGATCAGCCGCTGCGCGCACCAGTCCGTGGTGACGAGTTCGAGCAGATCGGGGTCGGTGGTGCAGATGCCGCGCGGGCACCCCTTGCCGCTTTCGCAGCAGCCGCACCGGATACAACTAAGCGCGACCAGTTCGGCGGTGCCGATGACGACGCCGTCGGCGCCAAGCGCAATGGCTTTGGCGACGTCGGCAGGCGTGCGTAAGCCGCCGCTGGCGATCAGCGTGATTTCATCTCTGATACCTTCGGCGACGAGGAACTGATGGCAACTGTTGATGGCGTATTCGATCGGCATCGCGATATTTTTCTTGGCGATATTGGGCGCCGCGCCGGTCCCGCCATAGCTGCCGTCGATGTGGACGATGTGCGCGCCCGCGCAATACACGCCGACAGCTACCATATCGACGTCGGCGGGCGTGGATACTTTGGCGGAGAGGAGCGCGGCGGGGTTGACGTGGCTGATCCAGTCGAGGTGTTTTTTGTGATCCTCGATCGAGTACACGCTGTGGAACGGGAACGGCGAGAACAGCGAGGTGCCGACAACCGCTTCGCGCATGGCGGCGACTTCTGGCGTGTTCTTATCGGCGAGGAGGTGGCCGCCCAACCCGGGTTTTGCGCCTTGGGCGTATTTGAACTCGACCATTCTGGCCCTGCGGATGGTTTCTTCGCGCACGCCGAACAGGCCCGTGGCCACCTGGGTGATCACGTAGTTGGCGTACGGGATCAGCCGGTCCGGGTAGCCGCCCTCGCCGGTGCAGGTGAACGAATTCCAGGCTTGGGCCACGCGCGCCTTGCCGAGCAGCGCCCGAATGTTGGTCGAGCCAAACGACATCCCGCCGCCGTACCAGGGCACGCCGGTCTTGATTTTGGGCCTGCCGTCGTTGCGCCTGTTCAGCAGGAGTTGTGTCGAAATGTCCTCGCGGCGCAGGCCCGGTACGGGCGCCTTCAGGAAGCGGAACCGCAGCTTGTCGAATCCGCCGCCGGACGCACCGGTCTGGCATTCGAGATGCGCGGGCGGGCGTTGCCCGGTCTCGGCCATGGCCCACGTGCTCGCCAGCAGGTCGGGCGTCCATCGGTAGTCGCCAAGGGTTTTGAACACGGGGCTTTCGTCAAGCGAAAGTGCGCCGACGGGGCAGGCCGTGATGCAGAATTGGCCGGTTTTTTCGCAATCGGGGCCAATGCACCGGTAGTCGAACGGCCGGATCGGAAGCCGGTACCCTTCCGGGCGCTGATGGACGCCGGTGGGGCAGATTTCGACGCATTTGCCGCAGGCGATGCACGCCGAACTTCTGTGGACGCTGAATTTGCCGATCTCGTTGCGGTAGCGTGGAAGCGCAACGCGAATTTCCGGCCGGCGTGCACCGTCGGGCGCGGCGTCTAGTATGGTTTCGGGCCGGACGGTTGTGCTCATGCCGCCTATACTCCGTGGTTGCGTTTGCCGAACAGGCGGCCGAAAGTTGACGCCTCGAGGTCTTCAAAGAACATGCAGCGGCCCGTTTCACCGCGCAGCCGCCGCATCTCCCTGATGCCCATGGCGCCCAGCAGTTCGAGCAACTGGTTTCGCCAGGCGCCCATGAGGTTGACGATGCGCTGAACGCCGTACGGTTCCTCGACCTCGTCCAAATGCACCGGGCAAGTCTCGCCGCGCAGACACTCGCCGCACAGCCGGCATTCGAGCGCCGTCATCAGCGGCAGATCAACCGCGACGAGGTCCGCGCCGCAGATAATCGCTTTGGCGACGTGTTCGGCCTGGGCAATCCCGCCCGACGCCACAAGCGTAACGCGGTCGCGGATGCCCTCTTTGACGAGCGCGCGATGGACTTCCCGGAGGACGTCGCGCATGTGGCGCGGGTTTTGCGCGCCGGTTTCGCGTCCGTGGGAGTCGAATACCAGATGAATGAGCTCTGCGCCGCCGCGGGTTAGTTCGCAGATACGCCTAGCGGAATCCGGCGTGGCCGCCAGCCGGATCGAGACGATACGCGCCCGGCTTTTGTCTTTGATTCGTTGTTGGATGGCCAAGATATCGGCTGAATCAGGCACCATCACGATGGGAGCCGAGCAGTCGACCGCGTTTTGAGGTTGGCAAAGAGGGATTGCGCCCGGGATTTCGAGCAAATCGGCGCGGTTGTTTTCGACGATAAAGAGCGTGCCGATCCGTTCCGCGGCTTTGGCCACGGCGCGCACCACCGCGCCACGCTGAAACTGCCGGGGCACGCATTCAAACATGATCGGGACAGGGATCTCGACGAGCGGCGGCGGCGCAATCGCCATCTGGCCTTCCTTAAGTGAGAGGTACGGCACTTTGCGGCCGATGTCGACGCTCGTGCTGATGTACTCGCGGCCGTGGATGCCGTCGCGCGTGGGCCGGACGATCTCCGACATGTCCGTCCACATCGAATCGAAGCCGGGGCCACTGAACGGCCCGCCATACCCCGAGCCGGACACGGGGATGTTGCCGGTTTCGGCCTGGTACCAGTTGGCGAGGATGATGTCCGGCGTGTAATAGGAATCGCCCAGACGCTCGTACTCCGGGTTGACGACGCGGGTGAGCAGGCCTTTGGTGCAGTTCTGGATGCAGGCCAGGCAGCCTTTGCACTGGTAGATATAGTCGAGCAGGGTGACGTCTTCGCGCAGCGAGTCGGCTTCGTCCCGATAGAACCCGTAAACGCAACTGCGCTTGACGCAGTTGTGGCAGTTCGAGCAGTCCTCGCGCCAGTCGACGATGCCCAGCTTGCCGATCGGCCGGATATTCGGCGGCGCGGGCTTGGTATCGATATGGTACTTGTGCGGCACGGCTACGCGGCCTCCAACCCGGCCCGGTGGATGATTTCGAGCGCGGCGGCGGGGTCGTCCGCCACGATCTGGTACCCGCGCAGCCCGTTGGCCGCACATGCGGACGACGACAGGTGCCGGATGGTCTCGACGGCGGTCTCAATGCCCACCGCCCGCTGTGCGACTCGGTCGCCAGCCGAAGCCAGACGGTCGAGGACCGTCTGCGGTATCACCGGCCGCGGCCTGCTTTCGGCGAATTTGCTTGCCTGGTCAACGTCGAGGAGTGGTTCAATGCCCGCGATGATGGCGGCCCTTTGAGGAAGCCCACGCTGCGCCACCTGATCCCACCACGTGCCGAACCGGTCGGGATCAAACACCGGCTGCGTGATCAGAAACTCGGCCCCGGCGTTTATTTTCTTGGCCAGCCGCATCAGTTGCATTTCGGGGGGATCGGCGAACGGCGCCGCAACCGCCCCCAGGCAAAACGCGCCGTTTTCCAGCCGGGCGACGGCCGAAAGCAGTTGGATCGAGTCTATGTCGAACACGTTTTTGGCGGTCGGGCCGGCGCCGAGGGTTTGGTGGTCGCCGCTGGTGCACAGGATGTTACGCACGCCGAGCGCCTGCGCGCCCAGGCACGCGCCGAGCAATGCGAGGCGGTTTCTGTCGCGCGTGACGAGATGCATGACGGGCTCGACGCCCTCGGCGGCGATGAGGGCGGCAGCCGCCAGCGAAGAGATGCACACACCCCGGCGGCTGTCGCTGACGCCGATGGCATGAACCTTTCCACTAAATTGTTTTGCGGCGGCCCGCAACGGCCCGGGATCCCCCGTCTTAGGCGGCGAAAGCTCAACCATGAGGATGGGTTGGCCGGATTGAATCCGTGTCTTTAGGCTTTTCGGGTTATCTGTCATTGGTTTCTTACCCCTTACGCGCGCCCGTTTAAGGCTTTTTTACGCCGGATCAGCCCGCCTTAACAGTCTGCGCGCGGACTGGATTCTCTCCTAACGCGCAAAACCCGTCGACGGCGCTGTCCGCGATCGCGCGGATGTCGTCATCCGGCGCGCAATGCGTCAGCGCAACCCGTTCCGGCTCGACGCCGATTTCCGCCAGGAGCCGCTGCACGGTCCGCACGCGGATTTCGGCTCGATAGTTGCCCTGGGCGAGCCGGCACTCGCCCTTGGGGCAAGTCACGACAAGCAGGCCGCGCCCACCCGCCTCGAGCGCGCCGAACACGTATTCGGGGTCGGTCTTGCCGCTGCAGGGGAGTTCTTTCACCTGCACGTGAACGCCCAGATGCACCCACTGGCGCGGCAGAATCGTCCTGCCGGCCAGGCACTGGCGGCACACGTATATGAGAATGCCCGGGTCTTGCGGCTCCATCTCGCGTTCTCGCTATAGCCTTTATAAAGTTAAACCGGCCCCGCTTTGGCAGTCACCCTGGGTTTCGCTGCATCCTGCGGAAGGACCAATCCAAGCCCATCAGGCCAGTCACGGGCATCATACCGTATCTCAGAAGCGTTGTCAAAAACCGGGCCCAGCCCATACATCCAGGTAGGATTTTCGACCAAATCCGACCAAAATGTAGGTTAAAACCGCCTAAAACCGCTTATGAGGGCTAGCCGCAAGAACTGTGCCTTGGCAGGCTACCGGCGTTTCAGGGCGGGGCAAAGTTGGGAGGCTCTGCGCCTGCATGTTTCGGCGGCGCCCGGCTGGCCGGCTTTTTCGAGCGCATCGGCGGCGGTGAGATGGCTCAGGGGGTCTTCGGGGTCGAGCGCGAGCGCCCGGGTGACCTCTTGGAGGGCCTCCTGCAGTTGTCCTTTGGCGAGAGCGGCTTGGGCCTTTCGTCGGGTGTCATGGGCCTGAAGCAGGTCGTGCAAGTCCTTTACTGCGGGCGCTGTCCGGGCGGCTTGTTCGAGCATGGCGCGCGCGCCGGCCGGGTCGCATTCGGCATCGAGGACGCGGGCGAGCCATTGCCAGGCCAGCACGGCCCACGGGTGCTGGATAACCGCCCGCTCGAGCAGGGCTCGGGCGTCCTGCATCCGGCCCTGGCGAAACGCGACGGCGCCGAGCGCGGTGAGGACATGGGCGTGCGCATCGGCCCCGGAAAAAGGTTCAAGCAGGCGGCGCGCGTCGTCCAACTCGCCACGCGTAAGCAGGAGGTTGGCGAGCGCGGTGGCCGGGGCGATGTTTCCGGGCGCCAACTCGACCGCCTGCCGGGCCGCGGCCTCGGCCTCGCCTGCGAAACCGGCCGCCAGCGCCTGTTCGGCGAGATCGTGCCAGGCTTTGGGGTCGGTGGGGCGTTCACGGGCTTTTTTTCGGGCGATTTCGAGGTAGACGCGCGCCTTTACACGTGCTTTTTCCGGGTCGCACGCGTAGCCGTAGTGGTGGATGATGACGCGTTCGGCGCGCACAATCCCGCCGCGTTCAACGACGCTTTCGGTGATGTTTTCGTGGACGGGCTCGCGGTATTCAAACCCGCGGCCGTTGCGGAACAGGCGCAGCAGCGGCACCGGGATACAACCGGCAAACCCCCGGGCCATCGGGTCACCGGGCGCGACCGGCCGCCAGCGCCAGGCGCGGATATCGTTGCAGTAATTGGCGAGGGTCAGTTCGATGGCGTCGGCGCCGCCGCCGTCGGCATCGACCAGTTCGCGCAACCTCGCCGCGCCGGGCGGGTCGAGCGCCTCGTCCGCGTCCAGGTGCAGGATCCAGTCGCCGGAAGCGCGGGCGAGGGCGTTGTTGCGGGCCTGGGCAAAATCGCCGAGCCACGGGATCTGGTGGACATACGCCCCAAACGATTCCGCCACGGGTATGGTCTGGTCGGTGGAGCCGGTGTCGCAGATGATGATTTCATCCGCAATGGGGCGAACACTTGCCAGGCACTGGGGAAGGCATTCGGCCTCGTTCTTCACAATCATGACCACGGACAACCTGGGCATTGAGTGCTCCCGGCTTGGCGACAATCTGAACCGGAGTCGATTCTAGCGGCGGAGATCGGGTTGGCGCAATCCGGAGCGGGATCTTTAATTGACGTTTGTCCGGGTGTCCGCTATTCTATGGGATGTTGTTTCAATTTTGCCCTGCAACGAAAGGAGAACACCCGATGATGCGCATATTGGCGATGGCTTTGGCGATTGCGTTGGCCGTACCCGCGGCCTACGCCCAGAATATCCTGTTTCTGAACAAGTCCGAAGGTTTTGAACATAGTCCCGTTGCCCTCAAAGACGGTAAGACCTATGCCGGCAAAGTTATCCAGGAACTGGCCGACGCCCACGGGGTGTCGCTGACCGAAACCAAAAACGGCAGCGCGATCAACGCTGAGAACCTGAAAAATTACGACCTGGTGATGTTTTACACGTCGGGCGATCCGACCAAGCCCAGCAAGGACGGCGGCGATGCGATGGGCCCCAACGGCCAGGCCGAACTGCTCGATTGGATCAAGAACGGCGGCGGGTTCATGGCGTTCCACTCGACCACCGACACGTTCCACACGCCTCCGGGCGGCGAGGTGACGCCGTTCATCAAGATGCTCGGCGCGGAGTTCGTGAGCCATGGGAAACAGTTCGTGGGCACGGTGAAGGTGGTTGATGCGGCGCACCCGGTCATGGCCAGCATCCCGCAGGATTGGAAAACGAACGACGAGTGGTACCTGTTCAAGAATTTCAACAAGGAAACCATGCACGTGCTGGCGTTGCTGGATCCGGGCGAGGAGCGGACAAAACAGGATGCTTACAACGTGCCCAGCTATCCGGTGATCTGGGTGAGCCAGTATGGCAACGGCAAGGTATATTTCTCCGCACTCGGCCATGGCGAGGAAATGTGGGACAGCGACATCTTCCAGCAGAGCATTGTCGACGCGGCAACCTGGCTGCTGGACGATGCGACCGGTGCGATTGATGTAAAGCCGAACTACGAGGAAGTCGTCCCGAAAGAGAAGTAGGCGGCGACCTTTTTGAGCAAGTTGAGCGGCTCCCCTGGAGACTTTCCCAGGGGAGCTTTTTGGGTTGCGGTCGGCAAGGCTGCTTGCCGGGAGGCACGCATGGAGTTCAATTTTGAGTACGCCCACCCGGTCGGGCCGGTGCGGGCGCGGGTGACGGCTCAGGGTGTTGCGGCAATTGTGTTGCCGGCCCCGGGGGTGAAGAAGGACGCGGGTGTCAGTGCGGTGTCGTCGCCGATCGCCAAAAAACTGGCGAAGGCGTTCGAGAATTACTTTGCGGGGCGGCGCGAACTTTTCCTGGACATCCCGCTCGACCTCGAGACCGGCACGCCGTTCCAGCGCCGGGTTTGGCTGGCGGCGCGGGAAATCCCGTGGGGCAGCACGACCACGTATGGCGAACTTGCGCGGGCGGTCGAGTGCGGGGCGGCGCGGGCGGTCGGGCAGGCGCTGGGAGCCAACCCGGTGCCGATCATTGTGCCGTGCCACAGGATCCTCGCGGCGGGCGGCGGGCTGGGCGGGTTCTCCTGCGGCCTTGAATGGAAGCGTAGGCTGCTGCGGCTCGAGAAAGCCTTGTAGGTATCCGTCCGATCGGTCCGATCCGTCCGATCAGTCCTATTTTTCCGAGCTGCGGCCGGCCCATTGTTCGAGCGGAGGCGCGACGGGTTTCTGGGCCGGAATGCGGTAGGCGGTTTCCGTCACTTCGCCGCCGGCCCGTTTGATAATCTGTTCGGCCATGGCCTGGCATGCGGGCACGAGTGTGTTGAACGAGTACTCGGTGTGGGAGAATTTCTGGTCGGCGATTTCGGGTATGCCGCTGACGTATTCGGGCGGAATCCAGTTCATGCCCTTCACGCAGCACAGGATTCCGGCGGCGCTGGCGGAATTGCAGTCGGTGTCCTGCCCGCACCGCGTGGCGATTTCCATGGTTTTAAGGAGGTCGCCGTTGCCGTACAGCAGGCCCATGGTGACGTAGGCGCCGTTGAGGCGGGCGTCGATGTTGACGGGATTGCCGCGCATGCAGTCGGTGTCATCCTGGTATTTTTCTTCGAGCTTCTTCCACACCGCCAGCCAGTTGTCCGGGTTTTCTTTGTGCCAATTGACCACGTCGGAGATGCATTTGTGGTAGCTGGACTCCGCGGGGATGCAATCGAGCCCGGCCTCGAGCACCTTGTGCACGTCGTTGTCTTCGAAATACGCGGCGGCGTACATGCCGGCGATAAACATCCCGCCGTACAGGCCGTCGCCGTAGTTCATGATGCGCCCGAAGATCTCGCTGAGCCGGTTGGTTTCCTGGGGGAGGCCGGGACAGATGATGCCGAGGAGGTCGGCCTCGATCTGGAAATCGATGTCGTTGGCATGGGGGTTGTTGTCGGGGTGGCCGGACGCGGGCGGCATGATGCCCCGGCGGACATTTTCGCGGCCCCGGGCGTTGGCGTGCCACAGCTTGTATTCGGACGCCGCAAACGCTTTTCCGGCCTGCTCGTGGGTGATGTCGAGACCATGTTCTTCAAGGGCTTTCAGAAACGTCATCTCGACGTAGACATCGTCCTGGCCGAGTGCACCTTTGACGCGCTGGGGAGCCCAGTCCTTGAGGGGATCGGTTATGGGCTTGCCGTTGGATTTGAATTCATAGATGTCGGCATAGCACACGCCGACCATCTGCCCGGCCCAGGCCCCTTTGCACTTGTCCATGAACCGGTCTTTGCTGATCTCGATGGACTGGGCGGAAGCCGCGGCGGCGCCGGTCATAACCGCCAATAGTGTGATTACGAGCAAACGCGATTTCATGAAACCCTCCTGCTCTTGCCTTGTTTAAGCGACCCGAGCAACATCCTAGCGGCGGAAAGATGTCCGGGTCAACTGGGTGGCTGTGGTCAATAAAGGGCGACAGTGCCAAAGGCGGGATTTGGGCTGAAGCGTCATCGAAGGCGGCAAGGGGTTCGTTTTACTTTATTTGCTGTAAATAAGGGTGTTGCAAGTGCCTGCGGCGACGGAATTCGGGGGCTTTGTTTGTACGTTACCTTGATGTATGTTAATATTGTATAGAGAAGGGGAAAGGCCCATGGATGGCCGTTTCTTCCGCTTAACCATACTCGTTTGAGAGTGTGGTTTTTCAGCATTTGGCAAGGTTGATTAGAATCTTTGTTCGCGACATCTGCGCACGACGCGTAGATGTTGGCTCAAGGTCGCGAACAAAGATTCTGAATGCGGCTTCTTAGCCGCCTTGGGCAGAATGAACAGTTTTTTCAAACAGATTTCGCTGTGGATCGTACTGCTGATCATCGTGGTCCTGGTGCTGTCCCAGTTTTCGAACTCCCAGCGTTCCCAGGAGAAGCTCGGCGTCAAAGATTTCGAGCAGGCATTGGCCGAGCAGCAGGTCAAGAAGGTGGAGTACTCGCGGCTGGGTGACGGCGAATACGAGTTTGATGTGGAATTTAAGTCGCCGTACCGCGACAACCGCAGCATGAAGTTTTTCCACCACGAGTTTCCCGCGAGTTGGGAGACGGCCCTGCGCGAACAGAACGTCGAGGTGGAGATGCAGCGGCGGGACACATTTTTCAGCGGCCTGCTGATAAACCTGGTGCCGTTCGTAATCATGTTCGGGTTGATCTGGTTTTTCATGTTTCGCCACCTCCAGGGCGGAAGCAACAAGGCCCTGTCATTCGGCAAGAGCCGGGCGCGGCTGATGAACCAGAGCGAGAAAGTCGCCACGTTCAACGACGTGGCGGGCATCGACGAAGCCAAGGAAGAACTCCAGGAAATCGTCGAGTTTTTGAAAGACCCGAAGAAGTTCACCCGGCTGGGCGGCAAGATCCCGAAGGGCGTGCTGCTGGTAGGGCCTCCGGGCTCGGGCAAGACGCTGCTGGCGCGGGCGGTTGCGGGCGAGGCGAACGTGCCGTTTTTCAGCATCAGCGGCTCGGATTTCGTGGAGATGTTTGTGGGCGTCGGCGCGAGCCGGGTGCGCGACCTGTTTCAGCAGGGGCAAAAACATGCGCCGTGTATTATTTTCATCGACGAAATCGACGCGGTCGGCCGGCAGCGCGGGGCCGGGCTGGGCGGCGGGCATGACGAACGCGAGCAGACGCTGAACCAGTTGCTGGTCGAGATGGACGGGTTCAACACCAGCGAAGGCGTGATCCTCATGGCGGCCACCAACCGCCCCGACGTGCTCGATCGGGCGCTGTTGCGGCCGGGCCGGTTCGACCGGCAGGTCGTGGTGGCGCACCCCGACATCGTGGGGCGCGAAGCCATTCTCCAGATCCATATCCACAACAACAATCTGCCGCTCGGCGAAGACGTGGTGGTCAAGACGCTCGCCCGCGGCACCCCCGGTTTTTCCGGCGCGGATCTTGCCAATATGGTGAACGAGGCGGCCCTGCTGGCGGCGCGGCGGTCGCGCGAAAAAGTCACTATGCAGGATTTTGAAGACGCAAAGGACCGCGTGCTGATGGGCCCGGAACGCCGCAGCCTCGCCATCAGCGACGAGGAGAAGCGCCTGACGGCGTACCACGAGGCGGGCCACGTGCTGGTGGGCCGGTTGACGCCGCACACCGACCCGATCCACAAGGCGACAATTATCCCGCGCGGGCCGGCGCTGGGTATTACAAGTTGGCTGCCCGAAGAAGACCGGCATAACGTGACCAAATCGTACTGCGTTGGCACGCTGCGAATGGCCATGGGCGGCCGCGCGGCCGAGGAAGTGGTGTTCAACGAGTTCAGCAGCGGGGCCGCGGGCGACCTGACCACAGCCACGCAACGCGCCCACGCCATGGTGTGCGAGTGGGGCATGAGTGAACTGGGGCCCATCAATTTCGGGTCCAACAACGAAGTGTTCCTTGGGCGGGATTTCGTAAAAGAGCGCAGTTTCAGCGAGGACACGGCGGCGGCGGTGGACAACGAGATCCACAAACTGCTGAAGGAAGCCTACGCCGAGGCCAAAACCATCGTTCTGAAACACCGTGAGATACTCGACGCCCTCGCCAATGAACTGGTGGAGCGCGAAACGCTCGAAGCCGGCGACATCGACGAGATCATCCGCCGGGTCGGCGGGAAAGATCTCCTCCCGCCCAGGCCGCCGCGTAAACCCGAACCAGCCGGCCGCGAGGCGGTGGTTGTCGCGCCGAACCCAGGTAATGCGCCCGACGTCGCGCCGGCCGCCAACGACATACCCGGCGACGTGGTGCCCGGCACAGCCTGATCATGCTGATAGACAAATTGCGCGCCCGGACCCGCCTCGAGTATGGCGAGCCCGCGGCGCGCACGCTCATTATGGGCGTCCTGAACGTCACGCCGGACTCGTTTTCTGATGGCGGGCGTTATGCGGAGCCGGGATCGGCGGTTGATCACGCCCAATCTATGATTGAAGACGGCGCCGATATTATCGACGTGGGGGGCGAATCGTCGCGCCCAGGGGCGGAGCCCATTTTCCCAGAGGCCGAATGGGCGCGCGTCGGCACCGTGCTCAAAGCCCTGGCGACAACCAGCACGTGCATTTCCATTGACACCCGCCATTCCGAGACGGCGCGGCGCGCACTCGAGTTGGGCGCCCGGATTGTCAATGACATCACGGCCCTGCGCGGCGATCTGCAGATGGCGGAGGTGGTCGCGTCAGCCGGATGCGACTGCGTGCTGATGCACATGCAGGGCACGCCTCAAACGATGCAGCAGAACCCCCGGTACGAGGACGTCATCGACGTCATCGGCGCATTTTTTGAGGAACGCCTGTCGTTCGCGGTGCGGGCGGGGATTGCCGAGGAAGCGCTGTGGCTGGATCCCGGATTCGGCTTCGGGAAAACGCCGCGCCACAACCTCGAGATCCTCCGCCGCCTTGGCGAATTCAAGAAGTTCGGCCGGCCGCTGCTGGTGGGCACATCGAACAAGGGGACGATCGGCGCGGTGCTGGGAACACCCGTTAATGACCGGCTCGAGGGAACCGCCGCCACCGTGGCACTCGCCATAGCGAACGGGGCCGATTGCGTGCGCGTCCACGACGTCCGCGCCATGACGCGCGTCGCCCGAATGACCGACGCCGTAGTTCATCAATCCTGAGCAGGGGAAGCCCTCTCAATGGCTTTTTTGTTACGCAAAACCAACATCAAAGCCCGTCATCCTGAGCCTGCCCTAACGCCTGTCATCCTGAGCAGGCAACCCATCTCAAGAGCTTTTTTGTTATGCAAAACTAAAATCAAAGCCTGTCATCCTGAGCCCTGCCAGCCACTGGTTAATGCCACTGTTGCCGACGTTTTATGGCAGGGTGTGAGGATCCCCTCGGTCGGAACCAGGTCGGAACCAGTGACGCCCCAAGAGGCCTTTCCTAAATAATTTTCCTTGTAGGTGATGCGGTTTACTTCTTTGGCGGCAGGATCCGCCTGACAAACGCGATGACGGGCTCGGCAGTCAGGGTGGGGTTTGGCCGCGCGGGGAGGGAGAGATCGAGGAGCTTGTCGCGGGCCGGGATCCTATTGGCCGTGCTGAAAATACCCGGCAGCGAGGGATCGCCCAGCCGCAGGCCCGCCGTAAGCATGGCCGGGCAATTGACGCGCGGCGCCAGGTTGTTGAGTTCAACATAGGACAGCGTGCGCAACGCGGCCGGAGAGTCGAGCGGCCGGTTGTCAAGCCAGTCGGCGATCTCAGCGCACGGAGGCAGGCCGGACAATGCGCCCGCGCCTTCGCCAAAGTGGCAGAATGCCGGCGCGGCCGCGACGCAGAGCGCCGGGCGCGCATCGAGCGCTGCCGCAGCCAGCGCAAACGCCCCTCCCTGCCCCACACCCAGCACGCCCACCCGTTTCTCATCCACTTCCATGCAGGTCGCAGCGAAATCAACGGCTCTGACCGCATCCAGGTACGCGCGCACCAGGTAATACTTGTCCGGCGAGGACAGCCCGCTGGTGAGCCAACCCGGCCCCCGGCCCGTGGCATAGTCCGCGAAGTCCGAACTCTCACCGGCCTGCCCCCGCGTGTCGAACGTCAGGCACGTGAACCCGAGCAGCGTCCAGCCGACGTATTCGACCGGCGCGGGCCGCGGCTGCATGTAGTCCTGGAAGAAGATCAGCGTTGGGTGCGGCTTCATGTTGGCCGCCGCAATGCTCCATCCCACGATGCGCCCCCCGTCGAACGCGTCGAACGACACCTTTTCGACATGCACCTCGGGAACGCGGAACGGCACGGCCTCGGCCGCCGGATTAAGTGGCTGGGCGGCGTTGCTGGCCGTCATCGAGGTCCAAAATGCGTCAAAATCCTGCTCGACCCGTTGCGGCAGCAGGCAAACGCGCAACTGTTCCAGCGGCACTTCCACAGGCATGTCTTCCCCGCTCATTCTTGATGACCGGCGCAAGTATAGCAGAGGCCGGGCGCAAAGCAAGAGGGGCTGTGAACTCGACCGTTTGTCCAGTTGAAAGAAATCCAGGTTCGGTGGTAAAATTAAACTCCAGTGTGTACCCGTAGCTCAATTGGATAGAGTACTTGGCTACGGACCAAGGGGTTGGGGGTTCAAGTCCCTCCGGGTACGCCATATTTAGATCAAGCCGAATCCTGAACTTATAGGATACCCGCACGGTTCACTCTTGAGACGGCTTTTGCCGTGCAGCCAATTCCGCGAGTTCCAGTCTCATCTCTTTGACTTCCCGAACAAGCAGGAGGCGGGTGTGGACCACCCAGTACCAGAGCTTCATCAGCACGGTAACCTCAAAGGAGACGATAAACAAGGCCGCCAAGGCGATGAGCGTCTTTGTGTTTGACTCCGCCACGAACACCAGCATCAATGCCACCATCATTGCGCCTTCGAAAAAAAGGAATCCCCACGTAATCCACATCACAATATTCCGTTTACGGGAAAACTCGTGGTGCAGCCTTTCGCGGGCGGCGGCGTCAGGATCTTCGCCGGGCGCGTTCTTGTCGAACAAGATGCGGTGGTACGCTTTGTTCATATCCTCATTCACGGTTTGTTTCCTCCAAGTGTTTGCGGAGCGTTTCGCGGCAGCGGTGCAGCCGGGATTTCACTGTTCCGCCCGGAATGCCGAAAACGTCGGCAACCTGTGACACGGTCAGTTCTTCAAAGTAGTACAGCCTCACCAACGTTCGGTCGTCGGCATCGAGGCCCAACAAGGCTTTCTCAATCGCCTCCGCTTCCGTTGCGCCGGCGGTAGGCCGCGAGGCGGCATAGTCGACCGGGTGCCGCGCCGATTCGTCAAAGATGCTCCGCTCAATTTTTCGGCGGCGCAGCCAGTCGCGGCATTTGTTTGTCACGATCCGATAGGCCCACGCCGGAAAAGCGGAAGGGTCGGCCAGCCGCCCGATACCTCGGACAATGGCGATCCACGCGTCCTGGACGAGGTCGGCAGCCGTTTCGGGCGAACCGACATGGAATTGCGCGTACCGCAGCAGCCGGTGGTGCCAACGCAAAACGAGTTGGTCGAGCGCCTCGGTGCTGCCTTGCTGGCATTCCAGGGCCAACAACTCGTCGCGAAGTCTTTGCTGGGTGTTTTGCATTGTTGCCATTATAGACGTATGAGAAGGCGAAACGGTTCAGTGGAAAATGAAGGCGGTTCTCCGGTGGCATGATCGAAGTCTGCGGGCTGGACGGCACGGGTTGGAAAACGCGGCTGAGAGCCGGCGCCTACTCATTTGCCTTTCTTACAGCCTGCAGCCTACAGTCTACATCCTATGAGTTCCGATTGGTCGTCGAGAGAGCGGATGCTGGCGGCGTTGTCGTGCCGTGAACCGGACCGGACGCCTTGCTGTTTCATGCTGTTTAAAGGCCTGCGCGAACAGTGCGGGGACGTGGCGGAGTTCGTCGAGCGGCAGTTGGCGATGGGGTTGGACGCGACGGTGGCAATCCCGATGCAGCCGATGCGGCGGTCTCTGCCGATGGCGGAGATCGGCAACCTGCGCGGGCTGCCCGTCGAGTTTCCGCCGGACGTGCAGGTGCGCGACTGGCGGGAGAACCGGGTGGGGGCGCGGCCCGTCCTGCACCGGGAGTACGTCACGCCGTCGGGCCGGCTTCACACGGCCGTCGAGCTTTCCGAAGACTTTACGCACAATGACCGGATCGCCTTGTTCGACGATTTTGTGATCCCGCGTGCGGTCGAGCGGCTGGTTTGGCGCGAGGAGCACCTCGATTCGCTGCGCCACATACTGGCGCCGCCGACGGACCGGCACATCGCGGAGTTCCGCGAAAACGTGCGGCGGGCGAAACAAATCTCAGCTAAACACGGCGTGCTGCTGACGGGCGAGTGGGGCGTGTTGTTCGATGCCGCATGCTGGCTGTGCGGAATGCAGGAGATGGTGGTGATGATGATGGAACAGCCCGATCTTGCAGCGGCCGTGCTCGATGTCATCGCGGAATGGAACCGGCGCCGAATGACCGTCATGCTCGACGCGAGGCTCGACTTGTTTATCCGCCGCGCGTGGTATGAGACCGCCGATTTCCTGTCGCCGGACATGTACCGGCGCTTCATCCTGCCGCATGTGCGCCGCGACGCCGATCTTGCTCACGGGGCGGGCGCGCGGCTCGGTTCGATCACGACGAGCAGCTACATGCCGCTGCTCGACCTCATGCTCGAGGGCGGCATCGACGCGCTGATCGGCCTCGACCCCGTGCAGGACGCATACGCCGACTTTCCGCTCCTCAAGCAGAAGACGCTGGGCCGGACGTGTGTTTGGGGTGGCGTGAACGGCTGCGTCACGATCGAGCTGGGTTCGCCGGAGGAGGTGCGCGATGCCGTGCACTCGGCGATGACGACGCTGGCGCCGGGCGGCGGTTTCATCCTTTCGCCCGTGGACAACGTCATCCGGTATGACGAGCATGTGAAGCAGAACGTGCAGGCCCTGATCGAGGCCTGGCGCAGCTACGTAGACGCGGCGTCCCCGCCGCGCTAACAAGTGTGATCCGTCCGATCGGTCTGATCCGTCTGATCACCTCCGCAGACTTCAAACCCGCTTCACTCCGGCAACGGGACGCGCTGCCAGCCTTCCACGCCGAACCGGATGTCCCTCTCGGCGAACTCCCAAATCACAACGCGCTTGCCCTTGAGCAATTCGGGTTTCCGGTAAAGATCCTGCCGCACGAGCGTCGAGCCGCCCCCGTCGTTGATAATGGAAGCCAGCGGCATCCGCAACTCGCGCGCGAGATGCGCGACAAACCCGGCCGCGCGCGGCTCGTCGCGCTCGTAGACGCGCAGGAAACTGTCGCCGAGCACGAGCATGGGCGACTCGGCCGCGTCACGGTACGGCGTCCCCGGGGCGGGATCGATCACCTGCTCGCACACGATGGGTTCCGGCTTGAATCGTTCCGCGATCGCGGGGTTTTGCACCATCTCCACGATGTCGCCTTGCCGCAACAAGTTTATCGGCTTTAGGTCGTACGCGGCCTGCCCCCGCTCCACCCATCCCAGCTCCGCCAACCGCCGCGCGGTGGTTTCGGCGGCGAGCCGCATGCCGCCGGGCGTCCAGTGCGTGTCTTGTGCCAGGTAGAGCGGCTGTTCCGTCGCGCGGGCAAACGCCGAGAACAGATCGATGCACTCGACGCCGTTCTTGCGGAGCGTCTCGATCAGCCGGGTCGTATGCGTCGCCAGTGGCTTTTTCAGGCCTCTTGAGAATACGCCCAGGTGTTCGGGATAGATGCTTGGCTTTTCCGGCGCGGGGACGACCAGCAACTTGATTCCGCGCTTTGCCAGCGCATCGCGAAACTCCACAATCGCCGCGGCAGCCTTGGCCACGCCGTCGCACGGTTCGAGCAGGTACTCGAGACCCGGCCGGTAAAACAGCCAGCCGTCCCTGCCCATCAGCGCTTTTGCACCCAGATCGCGCAACGCGACAAACGCCGCGAACTGCGCCGCCAGCCGAATCCTGTTACCGCACCACGAGTTTTGTTCGAGATCCGTCTCATACGACCTCAGGCTGGCGGCGGATGGCGCTGTACGGAACAGGTCGAGCAGTTGCGGCGTGGCCGCGCCGCTGGTTTCTGCAACGACTTGGATGAGCCCGACTGCGCATATCGTGCACAGCAGCACCAGCGCGAGCCCCAGTTGCGGCAGTCGAGTCCCAGTCATTGTTGAATCCTAAAACTGAAAGTAAAGAAACGGGTTAAACGCTTGCGTAAACATGGCGGCAACCGTGGCGGCGAACAAGCTTGCCAAAGCGACGGTTTTCGCCCACGTAACTTCGTGTGCGAGGTCGTAGGCCTGCACGGGCTGGAACGCGAGCACGGCGCACAAGCCTATCAGAACCAAATGGCCCGGCGAGTACAACTCCGCAGCGAGCAGCGGCGCTATGGCCCCGCCGCCGTTCAGCCCGAACATTGCGCCGAAATACCTGCCCGCGTCGCCAAGCCCCGGCGACCGGAACAGCACCCACGAGAACAGGATCAGCACGAACGTCGACGCGACCTGCGCGGGCCGCGGCAAAAAACTCACAATGCCGCGCTTGCCCCGCCACCGTTCAAAGGCGAGTAGTGCGCCGTGGTAACCGCCCCAGGCGACGAACGTCCAGTTGGCGCCGTGCCACAGGCCGCCCAGCAGCATCACGATCGCGAGATTGAGATAAGTGCGCCGCTCGCCGCGCCTGTTGCCGCCCAGCGGGATGTAGAGGTAGTCGCGCAGGAACGTCGAGAGCGAGATGTGCCACCGCCGCCAGAATTCCGTGATGCTTGCGGACCGGTAGGGCGAGTCGAAGTTGCGCAGGAACTCGAACCCGAGCATCCTGCCGAGGCCGATGGCCATGTCGGAATAGCCGGAGAAATCAAAGTAGATTTGGAACGCGTACGCAGCCACGCCAAACCAGGCATCAATGACGCCGGGCGCCTCCGCTTCGAACGCGGAATCGGCAATGCCGCCCACAATGTTGGCGATCAGGATTTTCTTGGCGCAACCCAGGATGAACAGCGCCGAGCCCGACGAGAACCGTTCGAGGGTGTGCTCGCGCTCGACCAGTTGCGACGCTATCGTGTTGTAGCGGACGATCGGCCCCGCCACCAGTTGCGGAAACAGCGACACAAAACACGCAAAGTCCGCAAATGACCGCGCCGGCGGGGCGTCGCCACGGTAGATGTCGATCGCGTACGTCATGCTTTGGAAAATGTAGAACGAGATGCCGATGGGCAGCGTCACCTGGATAACGGCGAGTGTCGGGCCGTCCAGCCAGGACAACACCGTGTTCAGATTCGACTCGAAGAACATGAAATATTTGAAAAAACCGAGCGTACCGAGGCTGACGGCGACCGACGCCGCCAGCGCCCATTTGCGGCGGAGCGAGCCGCGGGGCGCCCGCGAAATAAGCCAGCCGCCCGCGTAGTTGACGGCGGTCGCAAACAGCATGAGCAAGATAAACCACGGGTTCCACCAGCCATAGAAGATGTAACTGGCGCCCAGCAGGAAAACGTTGCGCCACGCCGACGATTTTGGCAGCGCGTAGTAAAGCCCCAGAACCAGCGGTAGGAAGTAGAAGAGAAAAATCTGCGACGTGAAAACCATTATGCCCGTGCCATGGAATTATTGTTCGGCCCAATTCTTATTGGGCCCAATTCTTATTGGGCGTCATCGGTCCATACGGCCCAATAGATGACGCCTTTGTACTCTTCGAAATACCGGTTGATGATGCCGCCCATGTAATAGTCGTCGATGCGCGCCTTGAGCGCCATCCGGTGCACGTCGCCCGCGCGAAACCGTTTCACGTTGCCGCCAATGGCGGGGACGCGCGCGTCGGCGGCCGCCGAACGCGGCTTCTGCGGGTTGTAATGGGCCACGTAGATGGTGTCGCCCTCGACCGATCCCCGATGTACCGCCGTCACCTTGTATTTCATCACAAACGCGTAATCGTAGTTGGCCCGGTTCACGAATTCGCCACGCACCTCCTCCAGAACCGCCGTCACTTCCGTTGTGCCGACCTGCGACACCTTGCTCGGGACGGACGCGGCCGGTTTGCCGCAACAAATGCACGGCAAAAGAGCCAGGAAGCACACGCTGATTGCCACAACCTTTCTCACGGTGTTGAATTTCTTGAACACGGTGAACATACAAGAACTCAAAAATAGGACCAGTGGGGTTCCCAACCTTTTTCGAGCGTGAGGACCGGCCCGTTCTTCGTGATTGGATGGAGCTTTCGCAGGTCGGCACTTTCGCCGGTGATCATGGGCGTATCCTTGGCGCGGACGATACACATCGGCGCCCCGTCTTTTTCGGACGCACGCCCGTCGGTCGGGTCTTTGGTGAAGATGACGTACTGGCCGTCGGGCGAAAACGCCCCGCCATAAATGTGCGAGCCGTCCTCGCCGTACAGAAGCTGTTGTTCGGCGCCATCGCCTGAGACCAGCCACAACTGCGTATACCCGTAACCCGCCGCGCCCGGCTGCCCTGCCGGCCGCGACGACAGGATGATGTGGTTGCTGTCGGGATCCCAGTCCGGCGTGCAATTCTGGTATTTGCGCGCGGCATTGACTTCGCCCGACGCCGCGTCTACGCGAACAACCGTCCACGATTCCCCCTGGTTGTTGGCGACGCCGCAAAACCAGTTGCCGTCCGGCGACCAGAACAGTTGCTGATAAATGCCCTGCCTCGCAAACTCGCGCACAACCGATTTTGAATTTAAATCGTAAACTTTGATCCCCTTGGGGAATAGGCATACGACCTGGCGGCCGTCGGGCGACCACGTCGCCCACGGATACTCGCCCTCGCCGCCAAACGCCACCGGATTCGAGCCGTCGCCGTTCGCCAAAATCAATTGGCCTTGAAACCCCCACTTGTCGTGGTTGATTTCGGCGCCCCGGTTCATACGCCGGTACAGCAGCTTCGTCCCGTCGGGCGAAAATCTGGGCGCTGCCTCTTCGGCGTCGGGCGAGTTGGTGATGTTGCGCCGCTGCGACCCGTCCGGCCGGGACAGGAACAGGTCCCACGTCCCGTTGTCGCCCCGCGCGCCGTAAACAAGCCAGCCTTTTTCGGCGACCTCTTTCGCGAGCGCATCGACCTCGACCGAGGCCGCCGGCAAGGCCGCAGATTGCGCAACTGCGTTGAGCGCAAAAAGCAGCAAGGCCGCAAAGATTACCATGCAGCGAGTTGTAGTTGTCACAACAGACCCTTTCCCACCCTCGCGCACCAACCCGATCAACCCAGCCACTTTGGACGTCAAACTTCGGCGAGCCGCAGGACGTTGCGCATGATGTCGTCGGTGCGGGCGGGATCGCTGGCGCTGAACTCGAGGCCGATATAGCCGTCATAGCCCGATTCGCGAATCTTGCTCAGGATGAACTCGTAATTCATTTCGCCGGTGCCGGGCTCGTTGCGGCCGGGGTTGTCGGCGACGTGGAAATGGCCAATCTTGTCGATATTGCGCGTGATGTTGCGGACCACGTTGCCTTCACCCACCTGCTGGTGGTAGATGTCAAACAGGATTTTGACGGCCGGGCTGTCCACTTCTTTCATCATCTGAAACGCTTCCGCGGACGACGAGAGGTAGTAGCCCTTGTGGTCGACAACCACGTTGAGCGGTTCGAGCGCCAGCGTCAGCCCCGCGTCTTCGGCGACTTTGCCCGCGGCCTTCATGGCGGCGACGCACGCCTTGTGCTGCTCGTCGCGCGGCACGCCCTCGAGTTCGTTGCCCGTCGTGATGATGAACGTGCTGCAGCCCAGACGTTTGCCGACCGGGATGCAGTCCTTAACAGCCTTTGCGACGGTTTTGGCAGAGCCCTTGTTCACCATCGAGTCCTCGCCGGACCACGGGGTGTTCACGCAGCAGACTGCCGTCGCCAGGCCCGCGTCTTTCGCGCTGCGCTCGATGGCGTCGAGATCCTTGTCCCACCAGCTCCAGAACTCGTAGGCCTTGTATCCAGTGGCGGCCGCGCGTTTGATCCGCTCGGGAAACGGCACGTCCTTCCACAACATCTCGATGCACGGCGACAACTTCAGCATGACAGATCTCCGGTCGGGGCGGTTTCAGTCGCCTTGTTTGGTATCGCCGTTCTCGCCGCCATCCTCGCGGACGGCGATGATGACCCATAACACCAGCGACGTCACCAGCAACGCCATGTAAACGTAGTAATAAACCATATTGTTCACCCGCCAAGTTGTTGTCGCCATCATAACAGCCCGCAACCTGGCGTTTCCAGCAAACATTGTGGTGGGAGCGTCTCGCCTGCACAGGCAGAAAGCCAGGGGAATTGCCCGGGCGCTACCGTAGAAGCGGCGTCCCCGCCGCTTTATCGCCATCCCCCAGGCTGAGGTGTTGGAAATAACGCGACGGGGACGTCGCGTCCACGATACGCAGGGATTACATAACGATCTCGGGCAGCTCGCGCTTGATCTCCTGTAATTGATAGCCGAAACCTGGCCCGGACACGGTCTCGAGCCGGATTTCCCCGTTCCGCCGCTGGTACAGGCCCGGATGGACGCGCGCTTCCGGCATCGAGACTTCGGGATAAAACTGCATCGCGTTTGTCTCGACGCCCATGATGGTGCCGGCGTGCGCGGCGAGCAGGACGTGCGGGATCTGGGCCAGCATCGGGTTGGTCAGGTCCTGCACCATGAGGGCCATCCCATGAGCTTTGGCCCAGCACAAGCTGAGCAGCGCGCCGGTCTGCGTCTTGCACGTTTTAAGTGCGACGCCGGTCCACCCCAGTTCTCGTCCGAGCCGGGCCAGCCGCCAGTCGTGGGCGCTTTCGTCCATGAACAGAGGCTTGCGTAACGATACGGACCGCACGTCGATTCGGTTGGCTTCGAGATCGTACGGGAACGGCTGCTCGACGTAAAGGATGAGGTCCCAGATACGCGGGTGCTCCCCTTTAAGCCGGTCGAGGATGTCGTTGACGTATTGCGGGTCGGTAACGGTGCAGTTGAAATCGGTGCTGAGCCATTCGACGCCGTTGGTCAGTCCGATGTGGCCGACTTTCACGAGCCGGTCGTAGTCCCACACGGCGTCGTCGCCGCGAAGTTTTACCTTGAGGCATTTCAAACCGTCGCGCTTGATCCAGTCGCCGAGCAGGACGGGGTACCCGTCATCGGGCCGGTCGCCTTCGTCGGAGGGCGAGATCAGGTCTTTACCGCCGACGAGGTGCCACGCAGGCAGCGCATCGGGCCGGGGAAACACCAGGAAATCGCGCGGGATTTTGCCGGCGAAGGCCTCCGGCGGCTCCAGGTATGCCGAGAGGTCCTCGTTGAGAAACTCAGACGTGTACATGTCATAAACGGGCCGGCCGGCGGCGATGCCCCAGGCGTCGTGGAGGGCGATGTCGAACGCCGAGCTGCAAACAAGACCCGCAAGCCACGGAACCGGCTCGCGGCCGGCGCGTTCGGCGTTGGCCTCCGCCAGCACGCGAGGCAACTGTTCTTGCAGGAACGCGTGCCCGACCTGCATCGCGTCGCCTTTGCCGTCAAACCCACTCCACGCGCGCGACAACCGCCCGCACAACACCTTCAGCGCGTCGTGCCGCTCCTCGTAACTCAACGCGCTCGGCCACACCCACTGCACGCTCAGCGGCGTCTCGCCCCAGCCGCAAAACTCGCCGCCCGAACCGGTGCGCACGCGCAACCTAACCCGTGCGCACGTCACGCTGGTGAGCGTCTCCGGCCCGAACTTCAGCGGCACACGCGTCGTTACCGGTAGGAAGTAAAGCAAGGCTTCGATCGGCTGCACGTCGGTTGGTTTCGGCATGTTTCCTTTTAGCCACAAAGAACGCAAAGAACACAAATGATTTCTTTCTTTGTGCTCTTTGCGTTCTTTGTGGTTTTCAATTTTCGTTACAGCACGCCGTATTTGGACTGCCGCAGAAACTCTGCCGGGGTGCGTTTTGTCGACGGCTGGTAGCCCGGCAATGGCTTTATTTGCGTGTGGTACGCGTCGAGGAGCCAGGCCGGCTGCGGGAAGTACTCTTTTTCCAACTCGGCCGGCGGCACGATCCAGTTATTGGCCGCGACGACGCAGACGGGCGCATCGAGGTAGTCGAACGCGATCTGCCCAATCTGCCCCGCGATGGTGTGGAGATAACTGCCGCGCTCGCAGGCGTCGCTGGCCAGGATCAGTTTGCCCGTTTTCTTGACAGACTCGAACAACACCTCGTGGTCAAACGGCACCAGCGCCCGGCCGTCGATCAGATCCACGGAAATCCCAAACTCTTTTTCGAAGTGTTTTACCGCCTCCGCGGCGACGTAGACCGTGGCGCCGAACGTAAGAATGGTCAGGTCGCCGCCTTCCTTGATGACGGCGGGCCGGCCGATGGGCACGGTGTAATACTCGGCCGGGACGCCCTGCGGCCAGAAGATCTCTGTCTGGTTGTAGAGCCGCTGGCTTTCAAAGAAAACGACCGGGTCGTTGCCGAGCAGCGCTGTGGCCATCATGCCCTTGGCGTCGTACGGCGTCGCGGGGAACGCGACTTTCAGCCCGGGGATGTGCGCGGCCAGCGCCGTCCAGTCCTGCGAATGTTGGGCGCCGTACTTGCTCCCCACCGACACCCGCAGCACCACCGGCATCCGGCAGTAGCCACCCGACATCGCCTGCCACTTCGCCAACTGGTTGAACACCTCGTCGCCCGCACGGCCCATGAAGTCGCAGTACATCAATTCCGCGATCACGCGCCCGCCTTCGAGCGCATACCCGACCGCCGAGCCGACGATCGCGCCTTCCGAAATCGGCGTGTTGAACAGCCTGTGGTACGGCAGCGCCTCGGTTAGCCCCTGGTAAACGGCGAACGCGCCGCCCCAATCTCTGTTTTCCTCGCCGTACGCCACCAGCCGCGAATCGTTGTAGAAATGATGGACGACCGACTCAAAGATGGCGTCGCCGAACGTGACCGCCTTGGCGCCTTTCAGCACCGACCCGTCATCGGCGATGCCCGTCCGCGATTTCTTGGCGATGGTCTGCACGCGCGGGATCTGATCCATCGGGATCAGGACGTCGTTCGGCCGTTCGAGCCCGGGCAACTTGGCCTCGAGCGTGTTTGAGAACGTGAAATCGGCCAGCGCGCCCGGCGCCGCCAATTCGAGGCGCGGCGACACGTCGAGGCTCGATGCAAGCCGGCACGCTTTGGTAACTTTGCGTTTTGCGTAGGTTCTCACCTCGTCGATGTCGGCCTGGGTCGCGACACCGGCCTCGATCAACTTCTGGCCGAACTCGGCAAGCGGGTCGACCTGCCGCCACAGGTCAATCTCCTCGCGCTCGCGATACGAAGACTGATCGCTCGGCGAATGGCCCGTCTGGCGGTAGCAGAGGACGTCGAGGAAGATAGGCCCGCCTTCTTTCTTTATCGTGGCGATCTTGCGCGCGTACGCGTCGGCCAGCGCAAGCGGGTTGTTCCCGTCGACCGTTTCGGCGTGCATGTTTTCGGGGTTGACGGCGGCCGCGACACGCGCCAGGCATTCAAATCCCATCGTCTCGCCGATCGGTTGCCCGCCCATCCCGTAGAAATTGTCCATGAAGTTGAAGATGATGGGCGGCCCGCCGCGGTGCTCGTCGTCCCACAGGGTTCTGAACTGGCCCATCGCCGACAGGCCCAGCGCTTCCCAGACCGGCCCGCAGCCAATCGAAGCGTCGCCTATGTTGGCCACGACAATGCCCTTCTGTCGCCGGATCTTTTTATAGAGAGCGGCGCCCACCGCGATGTCGCCGCTGCCGCCCACGATCGCGTTGTTCGGGAAAATGCCGAACGGGCAGAAAAACGCATGCATCGATCCGCCCATCCCCTTGTTGAACCCGTATTCGCGGCCGAAAATCTCCGCCAGCAAACCGTACAGGAGGTAATCCACCCCCAGTTCCTCTTCTTCGTCCGTGGCGAACTGGCTCTTCTTCGAGTTGCCACCCACGGCGATCTTCAGCGGCGCCCACACCGGATCGTTCTGCTCGACCACATCGAGCGTCACCCCGCCCATGTAACCTTCCATGATGCCGCGAAGCGCGGTTCCTTTGAGTTCCAGGACCGCGCGCAGACCCTTCGCGATAATTTCTCCGTGGCTCCGATGGCTGCCGAAAATGTGGTCGTCGACTCCGAGGTGGAAGGACTCGCCCACTGCGGCCGCTTCCTGGCCGAGGCTGAGGTGGGCGGGGCCGGCATGCTGGTAGTTGATGCCCTCATAGGCGCCCAGCTTCTTGATCTGGTCGAGCATGGTCTCGAACTCGCGGATGATGGCCATGTCCCGGTAGATGCGCATGCACGACACCGGCGTAACGGCGGGATTTTTCGCGAGCTCTTCTTTGAGCGTCTTCTTATACGCGTTAATCGGAATCGAGCCCAGTTCAAGCGTCTTGGACTTCCGTACCTTTTCGGGCACCACCATCAGTTTCTTAGTCATTACCAAACCCTTGCTGCCCCGGCATTGGTTCCGGGTATTTGGAGGCAAAAGCCGACATTCACAGGAGAATTACCATGCATTATAGCAAACGCCGGAGACTGGCAACAGCTTGGGATCCAGCCGCCTTTTGCGTAGAATATTCCCCGCATCAAGGAGGCGCGCGCAATGAAACCGGTACTGTTTTCCGTAAGTTATGCGGGGTTGTGGGGGCAGGCAACGCTCGAGTTGCCGGCATTCCTCGAAAAGGCTGCCGACATCGGGTTTCCCGCCGTCGAGCTGATGGCGAAACGGCCGCATCTGTCCGTGCTCGACGTGACAGAAGACGGCGCCGCCCGCCTTGCAGACAAGGCGCGTGCCCTCGGGATCGAAATCAGCACGCTCGCCGCCTACACCGACTTCACCGCCAGCCCCGCCGCGACCGAGGTGCCGTTCGGCGAGATGCAGGTGGCGTACATCCGCCAACTGGCGCGGCTCGGTCGCGTGCTCGGCGCGCGCATCATTCGCGTGTTTACCGGCTACATGACCGACGAGGCGTCCTACAAAGCCGACTGGGACAAATGCGTCGACGCCATCCGCGATTGCGCAGACGCCGCCCGCGACGAAGGGCTGATCCTCGGCGTCCAAAACCACCACGACGTGGCCGTCGGGCCCGAGGCCTATCTCGAGTTTCTGGCGGACGTGGGAAGGCCCAACTGCAAAGCCATGTTTGACCCGTGGGCGCCCGCGTTGCAGGGCGAGGACTTGTACTCATGGGCAAAGGCCGCCGCGCCACACATGGTGCAGACGACCCTCGCCGACTACGTCCGGCTCAACCGCTACGCCTATCAACCCGGGCTCGTCAATTACAGGGAAGTTCCGGCGATGGTGAGGGAGGTTCCGCTCGGCGACGGGTTTCTCGACCTGCACGCGTTTTTCCGCGGCCTCAAAGAAGGCGGTTTCGACGGGTACGTCGCCTACGAGATGTGCTCGCCCCTGCGCGGCGGCGGCTCAATCGAAAACCTCGACGCCACAGCCAGAAAAAGCCTCGAGCTAATCAAGAGCCTCATTTAGTGAATGTTGGGACGCCCCCCGGCTCGTTGGGACGCCCCCCGGCTTTTGTGGGGGGTGTCCCACTTTCATCCTGTTCATCCTGTTATCCTGTCTAATCTTTCAACTCATCGCGCAGCTTCCGGAGCTTGTCCACCGTGTCCTCATCGAGTCGTTCTTCGATCCGTCCATGGTTGTCCGGTTTTTGCAGGTTCTGGACAATCGACCGCGTGAGCGCGTCTTTTTCTCTGACACTGGCGAGGAAATTGTCCGGATCCATGACGAGCGCGTTGAGCGTGTGGCACAGCGTACGGATCCCGCGATCCGCCGACACCACAATGATGGACCTCCTATCGGGCGAGTTGTAGACGATCCGCTCGATCAACGCGTCCGCGGTGAGGTGGCCCGGCGAATACAGCACCTCCAACCCCGGCGCGGTAAGGACCGGCGCCCCGGACTCGGTTTTCTTGCCTCGGCCATCGAACACCACCTTGACCTGCAACCCCGTGGCGATGGCGAACCGGGCCGCCTTGTCGATCAGCGCGTCGCGCGCATTCTCAAAACTGTGCTTGAGCAGCGGCCGCAGCACCATCGAATGGTGGATGACATTATACCCGTCGATATAATAAGTCTCGGCCATTAACGAACCTTTTTACTGTACAGATTATAACAGCGTATTCGTAGACGCGACGTCCTCGTCGCGTTATTGCTTTCAGGCAACCTGCGGCAGTTCATAACCCTTCCTGTATTCGCGCGTAAACAGCTTGTTGGCCTCGGGATCGTCGATGCACTGGCCTGTTTGCGGGTCGAGCCGCAGCCTTCTGCCGACGCGCGTCGCGATGTTGCCGAGGTGGCACAGCGCCGCGGACGGCGCCGCTTCCGCAATCGGGCCGTTAAGCCCTTCGGGCGTGCCCGCCTTGACGCAATCCAGGAAGTTCCTGAAGTGGTCCTTGATGTCGTCGTACGTCCCCAGGTGCTTCGTCTCGCCTCCCTTAAGAATGACGTCGCAACCTTTCCGGCCGATTTCGAGCTTCCCGTTGTCCCCGTAAAAGATCACGCCGTTGTCGTGGCCCTCGAGCGGGTAGTCGGTCCACAATCGCATCTCATACAACAGGTAACAATCGTCATACTCGTACGTGACCACCTGCGTATCCGGCGTCTCGTGGTCGTCGTCGTAGAAAAGCTGGCCGCCCGATGCGCTGACCGCATTCGGTAATCCCACCCCGAGCCCCCACCGCGCCTGGTCAACCTGGTGGATACCGTCGTTGCCGATGTCACCGCAACCATAGTCCCAGAACCAGTGCCACTGGTAATGCCACCTGTTTTTGGTGAACGGCCTGACAGGCGCCGGGCCAAGCCACAGATCATAATTGACGCCTACCGGTGGATCGGTCTCAGCGGCACGGCCGATCGGCTCGCGGAGTTGGTGGTTGATGGCTTTGGCCATCCGGACCTTGCCGATCCCGCCGCCGCGAAGAAATTCCACGGCTTGTTTAATCGCGGCGCTGCTTCTGGCCTGCGTGCCGTGCTGGACGCATAGCCCCGATTTGGCCGCAGCCTCTTTCAGCAGCATCGCCTCGTGGATGTTGTGCGAGCACGGCTTTTCAACGTACACGTGCTTGCCCGCCTGGATCGCCGCAAGCGCGAGCGGCGTGTGCCAATGATCGGGCGTGGCGATGCTGACTGAGTCGATGGTCTTGTCGTCAAGTAGACGTCGGAAATCATCGACCTGTTGAACCCGCTCCGGTTCCGGCAACCGCTTCAACGCTTGGGCGCGCTGCGCGGGGTCGATGTCGCACACGGCCACGACCTCGCAGTCGTCAAACGACGCAAAACCCTGCGCATGATGACGGCCCTGCCCACCCACGCCGATTACGGCGTGGCGGACTTTGTCGTTTTGCGCGGCCCGCGACACGCCAGACAGGGCGAGGCTGGAAATGACGCTGCCGGCGGTTTTCAAAAAGGTGCGGCGGCTGGATGTGGGCATGGCATGTTCTCCTTTTCAATTCCGACCCACTTATCATAGAATGCCCGCGGGCTGAACTCCAGCAGAGGAGACATCGAGGAGACATCATGTCAGATTTGGGCGGCTCGGGTCGCGGCGCAAAATGGCTCGTACTCGGCGCGGGCTTTCTCGGCTGGCTGTTTGCGGGCGTGCAACTCGGCCTCATGGTGTTCGCCGCGCTCACCATCTCAAAAGACCTCATGGGCGGCACTTTTACCAGCGCGGGCGCGGGCACGTGGTTCGCCGCGTATTCGGCCGTCACCATGCTCGGCGCCGCAACCGGCGGCATACTGTTCGGCAACCTCGGCGACCGGTACGGCAGGGCCAAAGGCCTCGCCTCGAGCATCCTCTGCTACACGTTTTTCGGCCTCGCCGGCTATTTCGTGCGGACGCAGGAGCAGTTGCTGGCGCTGCGCTTCCTGGTTGGCCTCGGTGTCGGCGGAACGTGGCCGAATGGCGTCGCGCTGCTTAGTGAGTTCTGGTCCGACGTGTCCCGCCCCGCCATAGCCGGCCTCATGGGCGCGGGCGCCAACCTCGGCATCCTGCTGCTGTCACTGGTGGGGAAGTTCTACATGGTGACGCCCGAGACGTGGCGGCCGCTTATGCTCATCACCGGCAGCCCGATTCTCCTCGGCGTGCTGGCGCTCTGGCTGTTGCCCGAGTCGCCGAGGTGGCTGCAATCGCGGAGCGCACAACAATCCGCGGGCGGAATCGCCCTCGGCAAACTGCTGCGACCGCCGCTGCTGCGCTCGACCCTGCTGGGCATCGGCCTCGGCGCGATACCCTTGCTGGGCGCATGGGCGTCGAGCAAATGGATGCTGCCCTGGGCCGACGCCGCCGCCGGCCCCGCCAACCCCGGCTACAAGGCGGTCACGCTGCTCTGCTGGTCGACCGGCGCAACCGCCGGCGGCCTCCTGGGCGGCTACGTAGGCCAACTGCTGGGCCGGCGGATGTCGTACAGTCTGATTAGCCTCGGCGCATGCGGCATGAACCTGCTCATCTACACGCAATTGAAACCGCTTACCCCGCCGTTTCTGCCGGCCGTTTTCGTGCAGGGGGCCATCAGCACCTTGTTCTTCGGGTGGCTGCCGCTGTACCTGCCGGAGATTTTCCCCGTGCGCGTCCGGGCGACCGGCGTGGGCATTTCATACAACTCGGGAAGGTTCCTGACAGCCGGCGCCGTGATGGCAGCCGGACTGCTGATCCGGCTTTTCAGCGGCGACTACGCCCGAGTCGGCGCCATCACCGGGCTCGTATACGCCCTCGGCGTATTGGTCGTCTGGTTCGCGCCCGAGACAAAAGGAAAAGAACTGGCTTAACGTCGGGACGCCTCCTGGCCGCGCGAGGCTTCTCCTGACCGAGGCTTTTCCTCACTTTCCATGGTCCGAAGGGCCGTGATACAATGGTTTTGTTGGACAAGGAGCGAGCGAAGATGGTTTACACAGGGCACGTGAAGAACGGGGTGATTCTCGCGGATGATCCGGTTGAACTGCCGGAAGGCGCCGTCATCCGGTTTGAGATAGCGTCGGAGCCTGGGCGAGTGGAGAATTCCGAGGCCCCCTTTGCAGAGCGCTTCGCGGAGGTTATGGGCAAAGCGCAAAGCCTGCCCGAGGACGCGGCGGAGAATCATGACCACTATCTCTATGGCGTACCCAAAAAATGAACACGGTTTTCGTCGATACGTCCTTTTACATCGCCTTCAGCAGCCCCAAGGACCGATGGCACGAAGCCGCCAAATCCTTCGCCCGTGATTTCTCCGGAGTCATGCTCACCACGGAGTTTGTCTTGCTCGAGCTTGCCAATCATCTTTGTGCCCCCCAGGACAGAACATTGTTCCTTCGTTTCCACGAGATGCTGCGGAACGATGCAAAGACCAGCATTGTTCCGGCCTCCTCCGCGTGCATCCAAGACGGCTTATCGCTCTATGCCGCCCGGCCCGACAAAGGATGGTCTCTGACCGATTGCATCTCCATGGCCGTAATGCAACAGCACGGCCTCACTGATGCGTTGACCGCCGATTGCCATTTCGAACAGGCCGGATTCCGATCGTTGCTCCAAGCCTAGCCCCGGCGCGTGGGCTACTTCGCAAGGGCCTTCTCGATTTCCGCCGCCACCTTCTGCGCCAGGAACCCCGAGCCCTCATCAGTGAAATGCACGTTCTGCGGGCGTTGGTACTTGTCCAGGTGCGGCAGGATATAGCCGCCAAGGTCATCTATCTCTACCCCGTACTTTTTCATGACCTTCTCCGCGATCTGATTCACAATGACCTCATCGCCTTTGATTCTGCCGCTGGCCCCTTCCGGCACGGGCGTGGTCGACGCCCAAATCAGCTTCGCGCCGGTTGATTTCAACTTCTGCACCAGCGTGTCCAGGTTCTTCTCGTACTGTTCCCGCACGACCTGCCACTCGGCGCGCATATCCATCTCGCCGTTCGTCATCGCGCGCGCGCGCCGCTTAATATCGTGCAGGCCAAAGTTGAAGTGGATCACGTCCCACTTGCCCGCGCCCAGCCAGCCATCCAATAACTCGACCGCGCGCGAGGTCGGCCCCCCGTTGACCGGTATCCGCAGCACGTTCGCCTTCCCCTCGAGCAGCTTGCGCACGCCCGGCGTGTAACCCACCGAAATCGAGTCGCCTATCAGCAGCACACGCGGCAGCGCCGGGTTTTCCTCGACAAACGCATACGCGGGCTCGCCCTTCGTGTCCGGCTCGAGTTTGTTTTCCCATTCGGTTCGTGGATCGGGTGCTTGCGCGGCGATCAGCACCATGAAAAACAGGCGAAACATGATTCTCCTCCTTGTTCGGCGGCCCGCATCATAGCAGAGTTGAAAAGGTTGCGCGCGGTGTGGTTGTATGGGGCGGTTGCGTTGAGGGCTTGGCATGACACGCATGGCGGGGCTCATTCTGTTGGCGCTTACGGCGGCTTGGAACGCCGCGGCCGAAGATCCCGTTACCCTCTACTACTGGGGCGAAGAAAAAGATTCGCTGGCGCCCGAAGTCCTTCAGGGGTTCGAGGCCCTGCATGACGGCAGCGACGGCAAGCCTGTCATCAAGGTCATCATGGGCCAGAGCGCATGTTACAACAAAACCGACGACCCGCAGCGAATCACCACCGCCGTCGCCGGCGGCAACCCGCCCGACGTCGTATTCTTCGACCGCTTCGCCGTAGGCGAATGGGCGGCGCGCGGCGCGTTCACCTCGCTGCAGCCGTTCCTCGATCGCGACCTGCGCGACCGCCCCGACGACCCCATGACGCTGCGCCGCGAACAGTTCTACGAACCGTGCTGGGCCGAGGCCACGTATAACAGCCAACTGTACGCCATACCCATCGACACCGACAACCGCTGCCTCTATTACAACCTCGACATCCTCGACAAGTACGCTGACAAGCTGATTCCCATCGGCTGCGTCGACGAGAAAGACCTAACCAAAGTCGGCCCGCCAAGGACGTGGGATCAACTCAAGCAGGCCGCAAAGATCATGTCCGAATACGACAGCGAGGGGCGGATCGTACGCCTCGGTTTTATCCCGCACTTCAAGCTGGGCAACTCGTGGCTGTACATCTACGGCTGGCTCAACGGCGCCAAGTTCATGAGCGACGACGGCAAGACCTGCCTCCTTAACGAGCCTGCCGTCGTCGAGGCGCTCGCATACATGACGGAACTGTACGACACACTGGGCGGCGGCAAGGCCGTCAGCGCGTTCGAATCCACGCTCGTGCCCGGCGACCTCGACGCGTTCCTCACCGGCAAGCTGGCCATGAAGATCGATACCGACCTGTTCGTGGCCAACATCATGAACATGCGGCCCAACCTCCGGTTCGGTGTGGCGCTTGCGCCCGCGCCCGAAGGCAAGCAGCGGCTGGGGTGGTGCGGCGGCTGGTGCGCCATCATCCCCCGCGGAACCAAGCACCCCGACGAGGCGTGGGAACTCGTGAAGTACCTGGCGTCGTTCCGCGCCTACCAAATCAAAGCCGACGTCATGCGCCAAGCCGCGTCGATCAGCGGCCTCGATTTCATGGCCTGGATACACGCCCGCAAGGACATCACCGAGTGGGGCCTCAAAAAATACCTCTACGACGACCCCACCATCGACGAGAAGTTCAAAGTTGCCAAACGCGTCTTCGTCGACGCCATGCCGTTCTCCAAATACCGCCCCGTCACGCCCGTCGGCCAGTCCCTGTGGTTCGCCCAGGTGCGCGCAATGAACGAGGGCATCTTCAAGCAGCACGACCCCGACCCCCTCAAGAACGCGCAGATCGCCTGCGACAGAAACACCGCCGTGGTGCAGGCGGACCTGGACCGAATCTTCAAGGCCAAGCCGCACCCCGTAATCCGGTGGGAGCCCATCATCGGCGCGTATGCCGCGCTCATGGCCGCGGCGATGGCGTTTGGCTACTGGTATTTCAACCGGAACGTCAAGGCGCGGGGATATTTCAGAAAAGAGTTTCGCGCCGGTTACCTGTTTGCCCTCCCGTGGTTCGCCGGTTTCATTGTGTTCGGCGGCGGCCCGATCTTCTTCTCGCTCATCATGAGTTTCTGCGATTACGACGTGTTGTCGCCGCCGAAGTTTGTGGGGCTCGCCAACTACGCCGAGATGTTCACCCGCGACGAGCTGTTCTACAAATCGCTGTGGAACACCGTCTACATGACGCTCGGCATTCCGCTCGGGATGATCGTCGGGCTCGGAATCGCCCTCCTGCTCAACCAGGAAGTCAAGGGCATGGCCGTCTACCGAACCTTCTTCTACCTCCCATCGGTAATGCCCGCGGTGGCAGCCTCGATTCTCTGGATCTGGATTTTCAACCCCAACCAGGGCGTGCTCAACTCGCTCCTGGCCTACGTGGGCATACACGGCCCCGCCTGGCTGCAAGACCAGGCGTGGTCGAAACCCGCACTCATCATCATGGGCGTGTGGAGCGCCGGCAGCAGCATGATCATCTGGCTTGCCGGCCTTAAAGGCATTCCCAGGCACCTCTACGAAGCCGCCGAGATCGACGGTGCGGGCCGGCTCCGCCGGTTCATCAGCATCACCCTGCCGATGCTCAGCCCTTACATCCTGTTCAACCTCGTGATGGGCCTCATCGGCACATTCCAAATCTTTACCCAGGCACTCATCATGACGCAGGGCGGGCCCGTCGATTCCACCCTCTTTTACGTCTATAACCTGTTCAACTACGCGTTCCGCTACCTCCGCATGGGCTACGCATCCGCCATGGCGTGGGTGTTGTTTGCCATTGTGCTCGTGCTCACCATGATCCAGATGCGCCTGTCGAAACGCTGGGTTTATTACGAATCGGACACTTGATGAAAAAAGGCCGGCGAAAAAATAAGACGTTGCGCAGGGCACTGCTTCACGGCGCGCTTGTCGCCGGCTCACTCGTATTTGCCGCGCCGTTTATCTGGCTCGCAAGCACCAGCGGAAAAGTCGCCGACGAACTCTATCCCCCCCGGTGGGTACCCCAAACGCCCAACCGCGTCGTCGAATCGCCCTACATCGGAATCCGCGATAACGAGCGGCCCGAACGACCGTTTCAGGTCCCAAAGGAAGACTGGGAGCGCGTCCAACAGCCGCTCGCAAAAGCCCTCGACTCGAGCCTCGACACGTTTGCGCCGGATCTGCCCGAGTACGTCCGGCCATGGCTGCACGAGGCCGACGTGACCACCGGCGTTTTTGCCAGGCTCCTGCGCCGCACACCCGACGAGGTGTTCAAGCAGGAAACCCGTGCCGTCAATGCCTCGTTCGTGCGGGGCGTGTCGACGGAACTGGTTTCGAGCGTGTTCGACGACGTGTACAGGCGCGTCGCCATGGGCGACACAATCTTCTACGGGTGGGACGGGTCCATCGAGGATACGACCGCCCATAACCGGTTCCCGTGGAAGTCGCGCGACGCGAATGTCCAACTCATCGAGCGCACCGAAGGCGCGCCGCAGGCCGTGCAGGAAGTCCATTACGACTTCCGCGGCGCCGACCGGTTCACGCTCACCGCCGAGTTCCCGCTCCAGATGCCGCCCGAAAAGTTCAAGAAGGTCGTAGTCAGCCACCATTCCGACAGGTCCTGGCACGTCCTGTGGATGACCGTCGAAATGGCCGGACGAAAATATCAATCGGTGCAACCCGGTTTCCTGGGCAGCGACCGGTGGCAGGATATCGCCTGGCAGATCGAAAGCGACGCCGACAGGACCGCACGCACGAAAACCTGGCTGCGTATGGAGGATCGGGGCGAGTCGGACTTCAACGAGCCCGGCCGAATTCGCCTCACTCTCGAAGTGCGGCAAGCCAAAGGCATCATGGCCGCGTGGAACAAGTACGCCAACAACTACCGCGAAGCCCTCAGAATGGTGCCGCTGAAAACCTACACATGGAACAGCGTACTGCTGGTGCTGCTAAATGTCACCGGCCAGATCGTTGGTTCATCGCTCGTGGCGTACGCGTTCTCGCGCCTGCACTGGCCGGGCCGGGATTTCTGTTTCATCCTCGTGCTGGCCACCCTGATGGTACCGCCGCAGGTAACCATGATCCCCGTGTTCCTGATCTTTAAAAACCTCGGCTGGTACAACTCGCTCAAACCGCTGTGGATTCCCTCGTTTTTCGGCAGCGCCTTTTTTATCTTCCTGCTCCGGCAGTTCATGAAGGGTATTCCATCCGACCTCGAAGACAGCGCAAAAATCGACGGCTGCGGCTACTTCGGCATATACCGGCTCATCATCATCCCCCTGATCAAACCCGCGCTCGCCGCCATCGGAATCTTCACCTTTATGGGGACTTGGAACGACTTCATGGGCCCGCTCATCTACCTCAACGACCAGGGCCTCTACCCCCTCAGCCTCGGCCTGTTCGCCCTCCAGGTGTTCCAAACCCAAAACTACGGGCTCATGATGGCTGCGTCCGTCCTGATGACGCTCCCCGTAGTCATCCTCTTTTTCGCCGCCCAGCGCCAGTTCATCCAAGGCATCACCCTCACCGGCATCAAAGGGTAGTCTCTCGCGGCAGCAGCGTCTTTTTATCGTTCTTCTTTGCTTACTCTCTTTCTTCCCAGAACGAAAGTAAGTCCAATCGCGACAGGCAGTACAGGCACACCCCCCCCACGTTGCAGTTCGAGCAGGCAATCTCACCACAGCACGCGCAAACCCGGTTTTCCTCGTCTTCTTCCACAGGCGTGCTGCAGATATGGCATGTATTCATGGTGAGTAATTCCTGAATGTCAGACGGACGACCGCGGGACCGTTTCCAGCACGAGCCGCAATCCGTCCTCGAGGTTTTTCATGGGCGTTTGAAGGCATCCCCGCGCTTTTTTGTTGCACAGCGAGACATCCAGCGGCCTCGGCGCACGCCCAGGGATAATTTCAGGGTTGTTTGCATAAATGAGGTCCTCGGAAAACCCGAGTTCACGCGCAATACGTCGAACTATTTCATAGCGGTTAAGCCAATCGTTGCCGGCAAGGTGGATATAACCCTGGCAACCCGAACCCGCCAGTTCCAGCAGCCCCCGCGCAAGCGTTACCACATCGATTGGGCTGCGGATCTCGTTCTCCGGAACGCCTACCCGCCTCCCTTCCCGCAGCAGCGGAACCATCCGCGTCAGAAACGAGTTGCCCGCGCCCAGCATCGGGAATCCCATCACCACCGCCGTACGCGCCACCACAAAATTCTCCCCGAGCCCCGCCACGGCACTTTCCCCGGCCGCTTTGGTTTCGGCGTAGTAATTGATCGGAGTGGGGGAGTCCTCTTCGCGATAGCCGCCCCTCTTGCCGTCGAACACGTTGTCCGTCGACACGTACACCAGCCGCGTCCCGTGTTCCCGGCACAGGTCCGCCAACTGTTGCGTGACCGACACGTTCACCTCCCACGCCGTTTCCTTGTTGGCCTCGCAAAAATCGATGTCGGCAATCGCCGCGGCATGGATTACCGCGTCCGGAGAGACCGTTTCAAAAAGTTCCCGCACGCCATCCCGATCGCGCAGGTCCAGCATATGCCACCTGACGCCGCGACCACGTTCCGGCGGTTCCTTCCGTGCCACCGCGTGCAGATTAACGCCCCGCGGCGTTTCGTGCACAATTCCCCCGCCGACGAAGCCCCCACTACCCGTTACGAGCAGCCGCTTTACCATCGTCCCGCGCTCTCCGCCCTGTTCGCCACAATGGCTATTTACACTATTATGCCCGAAGATCCGGGAAAATGCCCCACGATCCGGAAAAAGGGGAAACGCAACCCGCCACTGCGCCATAATGTCCCCCTCATAATGTCCCTGGAACACGAAAGGTCCTGTGATGGAGTATTCTGAGCGGGTGGTCGAAGCGTTTGCGCTGATGTACGAACTTCACCGGACACAGCTCCGCAAAGGTAGCAGAACCCCCTATATCACCCACCTGCTTGGCGTGGCGTCTTTGGTCGGCGGGCACGGCGGCGACGAAAACCAGTTCATCGCCGCACTCCTTCACGACGCCGTCGAAGATCAGGGAGGCCGCGAAACTCTCGAAAAGATCCGCGCCGAATTCGGCGACGACGTGGCCGGCCTCGTGCTCGCCTGTTCCGACGCCGACACCGATCCAAAGCCACCCTGGCAGGAACGCAAAGACCAGTTCCTCGAATCGGTGCGCAAAGCAGACGGCCGCGTTAAGCTGATCGTCGCCGCCGACAAACTCCACAACTCCCGCGAACTCGCCGGCCACCTCCTCGACCGCGGCCCCGAAGTCTGGAAAATCTTCAAGGCCGGCAAGGAACGAACGCTCTGGTTCCAGGCGGAGATCCTCAAGGCGCTCGAACAGGGCGGGTGGCGGCACCCCATCCTGCGCGAACTCAACGACGCCGTCGACATGCTCCACCGCACCGCCCAACGCGTCGAGCGGGAGGCCGCGGAGGATCGCTGATGGCGATCAAATACACGCGCGAAAGAATCGGCCGCGGCAGACCTCCGCACTCGTATGATCCACCCGGCTTGTTCGGTTCCGGCGGCCGCGCCGACATCAAGTGGCGGCTCTTGTTCATCTACATTGGCATCGGCGCACTCGTGTTTGCGTTGTCGCTCGTAAATGTTCGCGACCGTCTCGATACGTTTGAAAATCAGCCTGAGTTGCGCGGCGTCGCCCTTATAACGGCAAAAGAAGACAACACCCTGCTCGTCCTGCAAGTCGAGGGCCTACCTGCGACATACACGCCCGACCCCCAAACATTCCAGCGGTTCAGACCCGGCCACCGCGTCGCCGTCCTATACCAGCGCAGCCGCAACGCCCGCCAAATCAGAATACTCGAAATCGGAACCGTCCCCATAACCGGTCGTTTATAGGTCCTTTGTGTCCTTTATGTCCCTTACGTCCTTTAGGTGATCCCGAGTCGCCCGCCTCTCGCGTCACGCTTGCTCTTTCCACGCCAATCCATTACGCTGAGGCGCTTTGCTCTTGTGGCAATACGAAGGGAGAAATTGAAGTGAAGCTGTACAGAAACGCTCTTTTGTCCTGTCTCATGCTCTTGATTGCCGGCCTCGCTCCCGCCCAGGAAGAACTGACCACGCCGGCCATCATCGAAAAACCCGAAACCAAGCTGCTGGACCAGGAAGGCGCGGCAAAGTTGTACCAGGTTGGTGAGCACCTCGTGTGCGTCATGGAAGGCAGTCCCGCCGAGATGGGATTCCAGCACGGCAGATTGCTCGCCAAAAGCATCCGCCAGATGATCAAGGAAGGCTACATCCTCAAGGCACTCTACGACCGCGGGTACACCGACGAGTATATCCTCGCTCAATCGGCGCGGATGGAAAAACACTTCCCGCCCGAATACATCGAAGAAATGCAGGGCATCGTGAAAGGCGTGCGCGCCGCCGGCATCGACGACGTCCGCTACGAGGACATCCGAACCGCCGTCACAAACGCCGAACTGTCCCACCACGGGCCTGACGCGCCTCCGGGATGCTCCAACTTCGCCGCTTGGGGCAAATGGACCACCGACGGCAGGCTCCTCCACGGCCGCAACCTCGACTGGAACATCGATCGCGGCGCCCAGGACGGCGCCGCAATCCTCGTGTGGCGGCCCAAAGGCGGCCGGCCATTCATGATGGTCGGATGGACCGGCAGCATCGGAAGCGTCAGCGGCATGAACGCCGACGGCATCACGTTCGGCGAGATGACCTCGAGTTCGTCCGACGAAACCTTCGATGGCCTCCCGCTCATGCTGATGATGCGGCGCGTCCTCGAGAAAGCACGTACGCTCGACGAGGCCGTACAGATTGTCCGCAACTCGGCCCCCACCACCGGCTGGAATTTCATCCTCGGCGACGGGAAAATCCCCGACGCCCGCGCCCTCGAACGCGATGCCGCCGGCTGCGAAGTCTACGCACCCATGGATCCCAACGAAGGAGAACAAACCGGCCACTGGGCCATGGAAGACGCCGTCCGCAGAACCAACCATCCCATCGGGCTCGAAAAACTCAAAAAACTCGCCGCACGGCTCGCCCAACGCCAAGGCATCCCGATCCCCGAAATCCAGGACGCGATACCCCTGCTCAAACAACAGAACTCCTGGCACCGGTACGACTGGCTCGGCCGCCAGATTCAGGCCCGCCCCGCCGGCATGGACGTACCCCAGGCGCTCCAACTCCTCGCCAACGGGCCCGTCAAAGCTGGCTCCACCCTCCACTCCTGGGTGTTCGACCCAAAGAACAAGGCCGCATACGTCGCCATTGCCGGCAGCAACCCGCCCGCCCCCGCCTGGAGCCGCTCATACACCCGAATCGATTTGGCGCAATGGTTCAAGTGAACTAAAACGCCAGCCGGTTTGGAGTGCGCAAGCTTGCTTGCGCACTCGATACGTCAGTGAATTTATGAAGTGACCTACTTAGAATCTTTGTTCGCGACATTTGCGCACGACGCATAGATGTTGGCTTAAGGTTGCGAACAAAGATTCTGAATGCGGCTTCTTAGCCGCCTTAGGAACCGAGGGTTGCTCTTCCACCCCGGCAGATAGGTTCGACAAACCTGCAAATTTGGCGCTACACGCCTCGACCGTCTACAATAACTGGGTGAACCACCGCCACCGCGAGAGAGGTTGAACCGGCATGGGTTTGAGTTCGGAAGAAATGAACGACATCTTCCGCCGCACGAACATTGTCCGGCGGCCTACGTACGGCATCATCAAGGGCTACCACGAGCTGCCGTACGTCTGCCTCGGAGCCGCGTGCGAGCAAGGCTACCAGACCACCGAAGTCCGAGGAAAGGTACATGTCTCCCCGCAGTTCGTGATCCGGCCACAGCATTACGCACCCACATACGGCGAGGTGTTCGGCGAGGAAAACGTCGACGTGGCCCTGTCCGGCCGCGTGTTCGGCGTTCTCGGGTTCAGGTCGCGGCCCGTCGAGTGCAAAAGCGACCATCTCGCCGTCAGGCACCTCGAAACCAGCGTCGATTCGGCCCTGTCCGCCACGCTCGACGATCTCGAACGACGCGAAGACATCACCACCGGCGTCATCATCACCCCCGACAGCCGCTACTATCTCATCTCCATTGAACGGTTCATTTCCACTATCCTGGAGGACGAATTCAACTGCTGACGGCGGCCCCTTCGGCCGCGGGAGATCAATAGAATGAAAACCGCCTACGAACTCGCTATGGAACGACTCGAGAAAGCCAGCGGGCCCACAAAAAAACTTACCGACGATCAGAAAGCGCAAATCGCCGAGATCGAGAAGCTCTATGAGGCGAAAATTGCCGAACTGAAGCTCTCCTTTGAGTCGCGCATGCGGGCCGCTCAGTCACGCGAAGAATTTGACTCCATGCAGGCCGAGCTCGGCGGTAAAATGGCCTCGCTCGAAGAACAACGCGAAAAAGAAAAAGAAAAGGTCTGGAACGCCTGACGGCGTGAATAGCCGCTTATGAGGAAACGCATCCGGGGGTGGCGCGCCTTGCTCGTGGCAATTGCGCTGTTGGCGGCACTGATGCTCGTGGATACGTGGCTGACTCGCACCGGCTCCGCCGACTACTGCCCCGACGATGCGAAATGGATCGTCACGGCGGACGATTTCCCCGCATTCTACCGAAACCTGCTCGAAACCGACCTCGCCAAAGCCATCAATGATGAGGCGCCCGAACACTACGCCGCATGGCAGTTGGCCGTCCGCCAGGCAACCGGCATACGCCCCACGCCACTCCGCTGCCGCGTCTGGCTGGGGAGCCGTTTCCTGGCAGCGGTTTCGGAAGACGGCTGGGGCGCATGCGTCCGGCCTGGCATACTCCTGCGCGTGGCCGACTCCCTGCGCGGCCTTGGTGCATGGCGCCCGTCCGTCCGCCAGTTCGGCCCGTACTACTACGCATGGCGCGACGGCGCACTGATCTTCTCCAAATCCGAGAAGTATGTGCTGGCCACCCTCGAAGCGCAAGTGTTTTTGAAGTATCCCCCCGACATAAAACGTGCAAATACGCTGTGGGTCTACGAAACACGCGAAGGACACTCCGCAGTCAGTATCAGGCCCGGCCGCCAAATCTACATCACCGGCTGGGTTGACGGCGGGCATCTCAGTTCAAGGGAAACGCCGCTGACGCTCGCCGCATGGCCGCCCGACGCCGCAATCGCCTGGGCCGCCGCCTCTAAGTGCCGCGACCTGTACAGGCTCGCCACGCTGCTCCGGGACCAAATCGATAGCCACACACAAATCTCGGCGCGTCCCTGGTTCGGCATGCTTAAGAAACTTCTGCAAGAAGCGGTCGCACCCTGGCTGACCGAGCCTCTGCCCGACAACTGGGATGAGCAAGTGGCGGAGTGCTCGTTCGCGCTACTTGGCATCGACGATTCCGAGACGCTGCCCGTTCCCGAACTCGGGCTTGTGCTGCGCTCAAGAAACAGTACCCCCGGAACGCACCCGCTTGAGCCGCTGATCGGCTCCGGACCGGCGCTGCCCTACGAATGGGACGGCCATCCTGGCGTGGTGGCGCCGTGTGCCGGTGAGAAGGCCGCCGTTTGCCTATCAAGCTTCGGCACGGACTGGCTGGCCGCGTCGCAGGAGCCGGCCATGGCGGCGCTGATGAGCGCGGTGCAGCAGACCGGCGTGCAATGCCGTGTCCCAAATGAAGCCCTGGTTGCCATCAACTGGAGCAAGACCGTCGAGGTAGTTCAGTCGCTCGCGCAAAAGGCGGCAAAACTGGAACTGTTACCGCGAATGAACAGCGCCGACCTGGAAAAAACCGTCATGCCGTTGTTGCGCGCGCTCGCGCGGCAGGAAAACGCCCACCTCCACCTCTGGATGAACAGGCAGCGGCTCGAGTTCAAAGGCGCCCTCACCGGCGGAACGTGCCAATGAACGCGCTCGCGCTCGCGTTGGTGGCCGCCGTTGCCGTGACGGGAGATCCCGGCTCGCTCATTGGCAACGGCCGCCTTACCGCCGTAGCCGACGAGTTCGGTGCCGTGTCTGTATGCCGCTGGCCGGGCCCCGCCATGAACAACCAACTCGGCAGTGGCGGCCTGCGGTGGGGCATTGCAGAAGGCGCCAAAATCTCATGGCTCGGCGAGGATAAAAGCCAATCCGCTCCTCCCACGCCATGGACGCCCGGCATCGCTATCGCCTCGCTCGCCTTGCCAAACGGCGCCACCGCCGTCACGCAGACGTTTGTACCCCCGGAAGACGACGTGCTGGTTTCACACATCACGCTGGTCAACCTCAAACAGCCGCCCGACCTGGTCTGGTACGCCGATTTTTCCCCCAGCTCCATTCTCCTGCCGGAGTTGGCCGCGATTCGCAACTTGGCGCCCCGCGATTTCGCCGCATACGTGAAAGAAAACCGCGTCTACCAGTTCCGGCCCAAAGGCCCCGGATCAAAGGAATGGAACGCAGCGGCAAGCGCCGATTGGGAGGCCTTTGCAGAATCCGAAGGCCTCTGGATAGTGGTGGCAAGCCCGCAGGCGGTCCGCGCATCCTGCGGCCTGGCAGGTGGCGAGAAATCGGCCGCATCCCGTGTCGCGGACAGCGCCGCAGGCGATTGCGACTCCGCTCTGTTCCTGCGGCCGCTACCTGCCGCCGGCGGGTACGCCGCCACCGTTTTTGCGGCGTTTGGCTCCACGCGCGCCCAAGCCGAAGCCGCCCTCGATCGCGTCATTCAGACCGATCTCGACGCATTGTTCGCCCAGCCAACCGGCTACTGGGCCCCATTTGCGGAAGCCCCGGTGCCGCCGGATGCCCCCGGTTACGCCCGCATCCAAAAAGACCTCGCGATCCTCGGAATGGCCATCGACCGACCCACCGGCGCGTTCACACGCGACCCCGCCGGCCCCGACTGCTCCGCCCTGTGCTACACCCGCGATTGCGCCTGGGCGTCCATGGCGCTCGATCTCGCCAGCCACGAACAAGAGGCCGGTAAAGTCCTCGCGTTCATCGCCTCAACCGTGCGCAACGAGCAGCGCCGCGGCAAGCCCATGGGCTCACTCCCGATGGCCGTCTACGGCGACGGGACTGAAGCCCTGCCGCACCTCGCCCTCGATGCCGACGCACCCGCCTACGCGCTCGGCGCCATGTGCAAACACTCCATGGCGATCAAAGACGACGCGCGCCGCCTCCAGTTCCTCGAATCCGTCTGGCCATCCGCCGCACTCATGGCCGATTTCCTCGCCGGCTGGACCGACAGCCGCAACCGCGAACCACTCTACTCGTTCGACTGCCGCCAGGGCAGCGATCAGCAGGGGCCGGACCGCCTGCTGACAACCTACATGGGCGTCGACGCCGCACTGCGTCTCGCCCGCGCAACCGGCCGGCCTGAACCAGACGAGTGGGTGCGGCGAACAGTCGAACTCGACGCACTGATCCGCTTCCGACTCGTCGACCGCCAGACCATATCGTGGAAACCAGGGCCCATCCTCCCGTACTGGCACGAATTGATGGCGCAAGACTGGGCGCTCAAAGGTTCCCCACTCCCCTCCTGGGACTCCGCCGTCGAAGACCTCCTCAAATCCCCCTCCACCGACCCCGCCGAAGCTGCCGCCACCGCTGCGCTCGTCTGGCGCAACGACAAAAACCGCGCCGCCGACATCACCGCCGCCCTCGAAAAAGCCGCGGCCGCACCGCCGGACCTCAACGCACTCAAAGCCGCCCAACGTCTTATTGCCGATTTCGGATTGCGGATTGCGGATTAACCATCTCGTAAAAGCACTTTCCGCAATCCCTCCAGCCTCTTACCGCTTTTACCTGCAACCTATAGCCTTACAGCCGCCTACAGCCTTCTTTCAATCCGCAATCCCCAATCCGCAATTACCCTATGGAGTTGGTCAGCCGCCCGATCTTCTCCACCTCAACCGTCACGACATCGCCCGACTTCAGGGTGAGTTTTGGTGTTCTTGCCCAGCCCACGCCGTGGGGTGTGCCCGTCAGGATGACGGTTCCCGCCAGCAGGGTCGTACCCTGCGACAGAAACGCGATCAGTGCCGGCACGTCGAAAATCATCTTGGACGTGTTGCTGTTCTGGACTTCCTGCCCGTTCAGCGTGGTGCGGATGCCGAGCCCGGCCGGGTCGCGCAACTCGTCCGTCGTGACCAACACCGGCCCAAGCGGCGCGAACGTGTCAAACCCTTTGCCCCTGCACCATTGCGACCCGCCTTTTTTCTCCTGCCAGATGCGCGCCGAGATGTCGTTGGCCGCGCAATAGCCCAGCACGTAATCCAGCGCCGTCTCGCGCGGCACATCGAGCGCCGCCCGCCCAATCACGACCGCCAGTTCCCCTTCATAGTCGATTTCGTCCTCGCAGACGCTCGGGATCCGCACCGGCTGCATGTGGCCGGTTGCCGCGTGCGGGTTCTTCATGAACAGGATCGGATATTCGGGCGGCGGCGAACCGCCTTCCGCGGCATGCTCGGCATAGTTGCGCCCAATGCACATGATGACTCTCGGTTCGAGCGGCGGGAGCCATTCCGCCGCCTCCACCTTCTCATCGCTCGCCATTGACTGGCCGAACAGCGGGTCGCCGTGTATCCGCAGCAGTCCGCCATCCGCCTGTTGGGCCGCCCACGCGATTTGGCCGTCTCCCAGCTTGATCCGTGCAATCTTCATCCCCGTACCTCCCGCGCTTTTTCACGCCATTATAATTGGCGCGCCCCTGCGCCCGCACATTTCGCCGGATGCGCCCCGCGCCACCTATCGCTGCAGTTTTAGCATCTATAGCACCGGATTGCCCCAAATCTGTCAATCAATTCCCCCTTGTTCCGCAAAATCTTAGGCAAGGTTTTGCTTGCCGCGGGCGATTCTGCCAAACTAGGTTCAGTCTTATTTGGAGTGCTGTTCAGTGGTCTTTGTCAAAGCGATTATGCTGGCCGTGGTCGAGGGATTCACGGAATTCCTTCCCATCAGCAGCACGGGACATTTGATCCTCCTTGACCGGCTCGTCCAACTGAGTTCCGACGGCGATTTTACGGACGCGTTCATTGTGATGATCCAGTTGCCGGCGATCCTTGCGGTGGTTCTGTACTTCTGGAAGGACCTTTGGCCGTTTCATCCGGACGCGGGCGAGCGGCGGGCGCGGTTTGGTTTGTGGTTGAAGATCGTGCTGGCGTTTTTGCCAGCGGCGGTGCTCGGGGCGATGTTCGACGACTTCCTCGAGGCGAACCTGTTCAACCCGGGCACGGTGGCGGCGGCGCTGCTGGTTGGCGGGATCGTCCTGATCGTGCTCGAGCAATGGCGGCGGCCGGGCCGGTTTGCGACGGCGCGCGACATCCCGCTCCTGACGGCGTTCTTCATCGGCTTGATCCAATGCTTGGCAATGATCCCGGGCACGTCGCGCTCGGCGGCCACCATCATCGGCGCGATGCTGCTGGGGTCGAGCCGGGTTGCGGCGGCGGAGTTTTCGTTTTTCCTGGCTATTCCGACGATGGCGGGCGCGACGGCGTACACGGTGGCGAAACGGGGACTGCATTTCGACGCGGTGCAGTGGGCGGTGCTGGGCGTGGGCTCGGTGGTGTCTTTTCTGGTGGCGCTTGCGGTGGTTGCGGCGCTGATGAAGTTCATACAGCGCCACGACTTCAAAGTATTCGGCTGGTACCGGATCGCGCTGGCGCTGGTCGTGATCGGGTACTTTTTCCTGTTGTAGGCTGGCGCGCTTGCATGGCCGAATATTCCATATCCCGCGCCTGTTAACGATGGGGAATGAGGAGGTTCCAAATTGGGTTGCTGCCTCGGCATAGTGGCTCTGGTTTTCCCGCGCGCAACGCTCGTGATCATGTGGCTCGTCGGATATACGTCCATGGCGTTTGAGACGTATCTGTGGCCGCTGCTCGGGTTTATATTCCTGCCCTACACGACCTGCGCGTACGCGATTGCCATGAACGAGTTGGGCGGGACGCAGGGGCTGGGCCTCGTGCTCGTGGTGGTCGGCGTGCTGTTCGACCTCGGCACGCACGGCGGCAGCGCACGATCGGGCGGCCGGTACCGGCACAGGATCGTGGACTGACCGTAGCCCATGCAGGTGAGATGCCTGCACCACAACTTAAGTTCAATGCGAAAAGCGGGGACAGACTCGCTTTCAAACTGCCGAAAGCGAGTCAGTCCCCGTTTTTCGCCTGCGGGCCGATGATGGGTTTCAGCCAGACGAAGATTTGTTCGAGTGCGGTGGGTGACGCGTCGACGAGGTCGGTGCCGTGGGCGGTTCCGGCGTATTCGCGTAGTTCGCAATAGCCTGGGGCATAACCTTTGAGCGTGCTGCACGAGGCGGCGGAGTAGGAATCGCCCGTAGACGTCATGAGCAGCACCGGGCGCTCGCCAAGCTCGACGAGTTTCGCGCGGGTCGTGACGCCTTTGTAGTCGAGACCGGGCGAAATCATGACGATGGCGGGGACGTCGATGTGTTTGACGGCATAATTCAGGGCCAAGTTTGCGCCGATGCTTGCGCCGACGATGACGGTGTTTTTGGCATCGGCGCCGCTGTTGATGAGGAACGTTCTGGCGGCGTCGATGTCGTTTAAAGCGCCAAGCCAGTCTTTGGTTTTGAATTTCCGATACGCGATCTCGCTCCCGTTTTGCGTGATGCTTTGACCGTGGCCGCGCATGTCAAACGCGATAACGCTGTACCCGGCCTGCTGGGCCTTTTGCGCGAAATGGTCCCAGGCTTGGCGCGTCGAGCCGAGCGCGTGGACCAGTACGAGGCCCGGCGCGCCCGCCCCGGCAGGGTAGAGGGTTGCGGCCAGCGAGACGCCGTCGGCGGTTGTGATCGAGACGTCGCGGCGGGTTTGCGGAGGCGTGAGGCCGGGCTTGTGGCATGAGAACAGGGCGAAGGCGAGCAACACCGCCAGGATCGCCCAAGGAACACGGAATGCGGGCCGTGTATCAACGCGGGACCGGTTCCCCGGGGCTGGGAAGCCCCGGGGAAAACGTGTTGTGATCATACCCGGCATTTTAGCCGAGATTGAAGAGGCTCTCCAACTTCATTGCGAGTGAGACGTCGCCCTGGATCTTGAGTTTGCCGGTAAGGAAGGCGGTGGTCCCATTCATTTTGCCGTTCATCATGTCTAGCCAGTCGGCAGAAGCCGCGGTCAGGACGATGGTTGGGCTGTCAGCCATTCCTTCGACGACCTGCGTGTCGCCGTTGGTGATTTTGACATACCAGTTTCCGCCGCCATCGCCGGCGGCGACGAACTGGTAGGTCGCGTTCATGCCGGCCGTTTTCTTTGGGTCGATCTTCAGGTTGTTGAAAAACTCTTGAATTGATTCCGCCATGATGTTTCCTCCGAATCAGTTTACATGCTGGCTTATTGGGGGCGAATCTACTCCAGAACAGACCGCCGCACTGCCCAAGTACGAAAAACGCGAGAGACAATCTAGCACAGAGCGGGGCGGGTGTCAAAGAATGGATATAGGACGTATAGGACGAATAACTCAGGATGCGGCAGCGACGCGGAAGATTTGGACGTCGCCGCGGGAGAATACCTGTTTGAGCCAGGGGTGGTCGGCGGGAATGAACCCGTCGGGGCGCCTTTCGAGGGGGCTGGAGATGACGTAACGGATGCCGTATTGGCGGGCGAGGGAGAGCTTGAACTTGTTGTCGCCGCGCGTGCCGTAGAACCTTTCGGCGAGCGCGCGTTTTTCGGGCGCGTTGGGCGTGATCATGTAGTGGCCTTGGAACGACTTAACGCCTGCGAGACGCGGGACGAGCTGCCCGGTTTCGAAACTGGCGAGGACGGTATCGTGTTTTTGAGCGTTCTGTTCGAGCCAGAGGAGGGCGGCGTGCAAGTCGGCGGATATGTAATAGGGTGCGGGCCGGGTTTCGAGGTCCGTGAACATGCGGCGGTACGCGACAAGGAACGAGGGCATGCTGAGGAGGATAAGGAGCGTGGCGGCGACTCGTTTGAACGCCGGGGAGCCGTGGCGCCGCTGCAGCCAGCGGTAAATCCAGCGGAACGGGCCGGCAGTGGCGAGGATGGTGGGTGCGACGATGTAGGCGGGGAACGCGGCTTCCTGTCCGCTCTTATACCAGGGGTAGGACTGCTCGATCAGGAAGGCGAGCACGAGCCACAGGCCTATCAGCAGGAGGGCGGGATCGGCTTGGCGTAGCCGCACCAGGCCGAAGAGGGCCGGCAGCGCCAGGACAAACGGCAGCCCAAGCCAGAGGACATGGTGGAAGAACGAGCCGGGTTGCCAGGCGGGCCCGGTCCCGCCCAGTGCGCCCGTGTAGGCGAGCCAGGCGTAGTAGACGACCATGGGCGCGACGACGGCGCCGGCCAGCGCGCCGCCAGTGAGCTTGCGGGAGTCGAACCGGCGGTCGCGGGCCCAGAGGAGGGCGGGGTAGATCGCGAACATCAGGTACATCTCGGGGATGTTGTATGGGCGGATGATCGAGTGGGCGAGTGCGCCCAGGCCGGTAAACAGGTAGTAGCGGGTCTTATCGGTTTGGACGGCCTTGATAAGGAAAGCGCAGGTGAGTGCGGCAAACGCCGCGGCCACCATGAAGTGCGGCTGGATCACGAGTGAGCCGGGCGCGCTGACCCCCGCGACATCGGGCGGGAGTTGCATCAGGACGTTCTTGAACAGGACGCCGCCGGGTGTCGAATCGTGTACCCAGTTGCGGGCGGCCGGCAGGAGGTAAATGAGCGCACGCGAGACCGCCAGGATGATCCAGCCAAAGCCCGACCCGAGCATGATCAGGGCGAGTGCGAACCGCCGCTGAAACTCGGTGGCCAGGCATTGGCGGAGCAGATAGGTTATGGAGAGGGCGAAGAGAAACCCCGTGGCGATGCGCCAAACGTGGAAGGTTGCAACGAGAGAGAGGCCGGTCCACCGTGCCATTTTGCCGAACAGCCACCATTCGAGGTTGAAAAAGACGCGGGGGAGCGGTTCGGGTGCGAGCAGGTTCTCCATGAGGTGGAGGCCGGACTGGGCCTGGCGTGCGAGCATGAGGTAGCCGTTGTGGCCAAACACGCCGCGGCCTACGAATCCCATGAAATGGGAGTCGGCGGTTTCGAGGGTGTAGGCGTAGAGGTAGGGGAGTGATCCGGCGAGGGCGAACGCCGCCGCCAAGACAAGCGGAAACCAGTTTTTACGCAAGAATTTCTTCAACAACGGCAGTCCCGTAAACAATTACAGCCACAGGGATTTAACCACAAGCGGGCCGAAGGTTCAAAGTTTATAGGACCTATGAAGTTAACGGAACGCGGGGGGAGGCTACACGAGGCTGCACTAATGGTTTGACGGGGCGTTGGAACGGGAGGCATAATCAATTGCTCCGTCTTTGTCTCGAGGGTATTCTGATGGCGCGAACGGGCCTTTATTATGATGATCGGATGCTGTTGCATGATGCTGGGCCGGGCCATCCGGAGCGGTCGGAACGGCTCGAGGCGATCCGGCGCGCGTTCAGCGATGCGCAGATAGTGTTTCCGAACATGCCGATCACGCCGGCGACGCGGCAGGACCTGCTGCGTGTCCATACAGCCGGCCATATCGACACGATCGAGGAAGTCTGCCTGAATGACGAGGCTTATCCAGATCCGGACACGCAGATGGGGCCGGGGTCGTGGGACGCGGCGCTGCTGGCGGCGGGCGCAGTGATCTCGGCGTGCCAGGCGGTGATCGAGGGGAAGATTGACAATGCGTATTGTGCGGTGCGCCCGCCGGGACATCATGCCGAGGAAGACCGGGCAATGGGTTTCTGCCTGTTCAACAACCTTGCGGTGGCGGGCAAATGGCTTCTGCAGGAAGGGAACCTTTCTCGGATAGCGATTGTCGACTGGGACGTCCACCACGGCAACGGGACGCAGCAGGCGTTTTACAACGATCGGGGCGCGTATTTTGCGAGCATGCACCAGCACCCGCTGTTCCCGGGGACGGGCTGGCCGTCGGAACGGGGCGCGTTCAATAACATCCTGAATATTCAGATGCATCCGGGTGCGGGCGGCAGGGAGTGGCACGATGCGCTCGGGCATTACATCATCCCGGAACTGGAGAAGTTCAAGCCGGAGTTTGTGCTGGTTTCGGCGGGGTTTGACGCGCACCGGTTCGACCCCTTGGGATCGCAACGGCTCGATACGGCCGATTTTGCGCGGATGACGCGGCAGGTCAGGCGTCTTGCGGGCGGCCGGCTGGTGTCGGTGCTTGAAGGGGGGTATAACACCGACGCGCTTGCACAATGCTCGCTGGCACATTACGGGGCGCTGCAGGGGTAGGCGTCACGGGGCGGCGGCCGGGATTCCTTTGAGGTGTTTGTCGAAGAACTCGCGGGTGAGCCGCAGGGTGTTCTCGTATTTTTCGCCGCCCCAACCGTGGGCGGCCTTTTCCACCACGACGAGCCGGTTTGGCACGCCGGCTTTATCGAGCGCCTGGTGGAGGATGCGGGCCTGGTCTACGGGGACGAGCGGGTCTTTTTCACCATGAAACGTTAGGACGGGCGGGTCGCCCGCATTGATATATGTCACCGGCGACACTTCTTTCATGACATCGGCGGATCTGTCGGCCGTCCCGATGAAATCCACAAGCAGGTCATCGAAACTTTTTCCAAACCCTCTGCGAATGTCGGCCATGCCGAGCGGGCGCGGTTGCCAGGATGGAAAATCTGTCGGCCCGAACAGATTGACGACGGCTTTGACTTTGCTGGATGGGCCGGGATTGCCGCCGCCGTCGTCGAACGGCCCGGATCCGTCCATCAGGGCCAGCAACAAGACGAGATGGCCGCCGGCGGAATCGCCGATTGCGCCGATGTTGTCGGGATCGATGCCGAGTTGTGCGGCGTTGGCGCGAAGGTAGCGGACGGCGCATTTTGCATCCTGGATTTGCGCGGGCCATTTGTGGGTGGGGGTGAGGCGGTATCCAACGGAGACGGCGACGTACCCGTAGGATGCGAGCAGGCGGATCAGGGGGTCGGACTCGTCTTTGTTACCGGCCTGCCAGCCGCCGCCGTGGATGTAGACGATGGCGGGGAGCGGGGCATCCGCGCCGGCAGGTTTGGCAAGGTTGAGGAGCAGGTTGGCGCCGCCGGCTTGGCCGTAGACGAGGTCTTTTTGCAGGGCGACGTCAGGCGGCTGCTGGGCTAGGGCGGAGAGGGCGGTAAGGATCGTGGCGATGAGGACTAGTGAGAGCTTTTTCATATATCTTCTTTCCTGTAGTCCGCGAAAAGCAGGGACAGACACGATTTTTCAAACTGCCGAGCCGCGAAAAGCGGGGGCAGGCACGCTTTTTCCAAACTGCCGGAAAAAGCGAGCCAGTCCCCGTTTTTCGCTACTGTGGTGTAAGTCGATAGCAGTCGAAGCCGGCGAGGTAACCGGTGGATGCGGGGTTTTTGCCTGTAATACGAACTTCCAACACGTTTTCGGCCGGTTTTATTGAGCCTGGGTTTTTCGTGTCGAGTTTTTTGCGCGCCATGCCGCCGGTGTTGTAGCCGTCCCAGGCTCCGATCTTCTGGCCGTTCAGCCACAACTCGCACTGGCCGTAGTTCGGCCCGGCCGTATACCAGATCTCGAACAGGAAGTTTCCGGCGTCCGTGGGATAGGTGGGGAGGTTCGCGGTGAAGACGGCGGGCGCGTCGGCGTTGAAGAACAGGTGTTTGCCCTGGCTCCAGAAGTTGCCCCACTCGAGGGTAGATTGGCTGGAGACCTTCTCGTTTTGGAACACGGGAGCGAGATCTTCGGCCTCCTGCACCCAGTCTTCGGTGTATGTGGTGGCTTCGGTCCACATGCGCGCTTGAGGTTCGGGGAGTGGGCTGAATGGTTTGTGCGGCTCGGTCTGGTACCAGTATGCGACGGACGACCAGTCGTCTGCGCGGTTGTTAGCGTGGCCGTGTTCCATGGTGACGCGGATGGATTTGGTAAACGGGATGGGGTCTTCGAGATGGTATCGGTATACGTTCCAGACGGCGTTGCGCTGGTGCTGGCCGTCGATGAGTGGCGCGCCGAAATACAGGTTGCTGAACGGTTTTCCGTAGGCCCATGCGCCGCAGAAATAGTCTTCGGAGCCGGTGCCGTGGAGCGAGGGTTTTTCGTCGCCGTCGATGTAGATCATGTCGTCGCCTTCGCCCCACCATGCGCTGGCGCGGTTGTGGACGGAGAGGTTGACGCCAACGTAATGGCCCTGACCGGCGGCGTCGAGGAAGACGTAGTTGTCCCTGCCCTGGCAGGGAAACGCCTGGCGGTATTGGGCGTGGAACCGCAGCGGAGTCCGAGGGGGTGTGTCGAGTTTTTGGTAGTCGACGTAGTAGTAGAACGCGGTACAGGGGACGGGGCCGTCATTGGTGACGGTGATTTTGGCCGAGGTGGCGAATGGCATCCGCCAAAAACAGTTGAGGCCGCATTCGGTTCCGATCTGGATGGGGAGCGAGGCGTACTGGTAGATGCGGTTGTTTCCGAGCCCGAAAAAGTCGCCGATGGGAGACTCGATGGACGGGTTTTCCTCGCCGTCCCAGTAGAGGCGCAATACGATGTTTTTGAGGCATTGCGGGTCTTTTGAAGCGATAGTGAACCACAAATGGGAGACAGCGCCGGGACCCTTGAGGTCGGCGATCGTGCGGGTCTCACCGGGCTGCATGGGGATGTCGTGGCGGCCGTCGGCGTTGCCGCCGGTGGGGTCGTAGCTGGATTCGCGCCCGACGGTGAATGTTTTGGGGTTGGGAAGGTCGGCCAGCAAGGATGCGGCTGGCGGGTCAGGTGCGGCGAGCGCAGGCTGTGGCATAAACGCGATGGCCGCAGACAAAGCCCCACAGAATAGGATTATGGTTGAGATTCTCGCCACGGTTGTCACCTCCAACGATTCTTTTCGTGCAGGAAAGATTTTACTGCCCCGCCTCACGTAACAACAATTTGCAGGCGAGGACGCCGTGGCGCAGCGCCCGCACCACAACACACCACAAAAGCCTCCCGCGGGCCGGGTAAGCCGGCCCGCGGGAGGTGGACAAACCAGCGCCGGAGTTTTTGGCCCCGGCGCGCGACATGGGACACCGCCATCACGGGGCGGCAGAGGGCTTTGTAAATTGCTTCAACTTCGTGTTTGGAGCCTGGCGCAACACGCGCCGCGTTAATTCTGATTTGCAGGGGTACACGCGGCGTCCGGCATTGGGCCGGACGCCGCAGGGTAAGGTTACTCGGCTTCGCGGAAAATGCCGGCGACTTTGGCCAAGGGCCCATTGCATGGGGCGGGGCCGTTCAAGTCATACTTCTGGAACTCGACGTGCCCGTCCATGTAGAGGACGTTCGCGCCACCGGGAATGTGGTTGAATGCCGACACAAAGGTCGATACGGCGTCCCACATCATGAAGATGTTGCTCTGCGCCTGGGCGCTGGCGGCAGGGTTATTGATGTCGGTGATCAGGAAACGCTCGATACCCTCGCGGAGACGGTACATCGTGGGCCCACCATTGTTTCCACCGCCGAGCAGGAGTTCGAGGTCGCCGTCTATGAGCGGGATGAACCCTTCCGCATTTGCGCTGACCAAGGCCGACATCTGTGCTGCACTACCGGTGTAGATAGTCAGCAGCCAACTGACGATTTGTTCGGAGGCGCCGGCCTCAATGTCAAGACCAGGGCCCAAGCTTTGCGCCGAAGCGGTCACAGGATCATCCGGGTTGGCGCGGTCGAAGAGAAATCCGGTGTAGCCATAGCTGGCATCCACGCCGCGCATACAGGCATAGCCGTCCCATGACATATACCCCGTGCAAGTCTCCACCGGAGCACCGGACAGGTTGCCGGTCGGGTCTGTTTGTTTCTCTCTGGCGCCGCCGGCATCCGACGGGCAGAACATGATCTTGGCATCGCTCAGGTATTCGGGGTAGAACGAACGGACGCACGGCCCAAGGCTGAGATCGGTTTCCGAGCCGGACATGAAGCTGCCGGTCGCATCATACCAGGCGCCCAACTGCATGGGCGGGAACTTTCCGCCCTTGGACTCGTTGGAATACATCTTGAATACCAGGCCCCACTGCTTGAGATTGTTTTGGCAGCTGGAACGCCGTGCCGCTTCACGCGCGCGCGCCAACGCCGGCAGCAAGATTGCCGCGAGGATACCGATAATCGCTATTACGACCAGCAGTTCAATGAGCGTAAAACCTTTCTTTCGCATTTCCTTTTCTCCTTGCCTGATTCTGGTCTGCCAGACCATCAATCTACAATTGCGTCGCCTTGGCCCCGGCAAAGGCCGCGGCGGTTGATCCGCTCCCAACAGCGAACCTGAGGCTCTTTATACACCTGTTGGTACAAAAAGTCAACAAAAAAAGTGTGATGTTCGATATGTTTTTTTAAATAAATTGACAAACGGCTAAGACTGCCATCATGGTATGGCCATGAAGGTATCGTTTGTGTGGAGTGGGTATTAACGATGTTGACATCTGGTTTGGAGTGTGTGGCCGGTGCATAACGTTAGCTGATACAGCGATTTATGTGAATTTGCAGGAGTAACGAAGTTGTGCGAATTTGGAGTAGTTGTTGGAGTTTTGGGGGTGTAATTGGTCGATTCTTTTTGCAACAACAACTGTCTTTACGGTATTTTGGGGGCGGGATGTTGCCTTGTGGAGGGGTGAATTCGCGGTTATGAGCGTGGGAGTTGCTGCGCTGATGTCAGACTCGAACATGTTGTACAAATGAACAAAAGCAGGCAAAAGCGGGATCTTGATTGAACAGATGTTGTAACCTCGAGAGAAACGTGCCATAATAGGGCGAGGTTTTTGGATAAGGCTCAGGGGATGTATGATGGACAAGAAGTTCAAGGAAAAAAGCAGGCGTTCGGTGACGACGAGCGAGATAGCCCGTCTTTGCGGTGTATCTCGGACGACGGTATCGGCGGTGTTGAATGGGAAGCGGAACGTTCGGGAGAGTACGCGCAGCAAGATCCTCGAGTGTATTCGGGAGCAGAACTACGAGTCGGGGATGATCTCGAAGTCGCTGGTGGGCGAGCTTTCTCACATGGTGGCGGTCCTGGCGACGGACCTGACGAACCCATTCAGCATGGCGGTGTTCCGTGGGATAGACCAGGTGCTTGGTGGGCAGGGTTATCACATTTTATTTCACAAGGTTCGCCATGGGGACGGCGGGGATTCGGAAATGCTGGCGAGCCTGCGTTCGTGCCGATCGGCGGGGTACATAGTGTTGGAGGGGGCGGAAGGTCGCGACGGCGAGTATATCCGGAGCATTTTGGCGGAAGGCGTGCCGCTGGTGGCTCTGGGGGTGGTCCAAGGCAATGATTGCCACTGCGTGCGGTACGAGAAGCGTGCGGCGATTTCGCTGGCGACGGATTATGTGATTGGGTGCGGCCACCGCCGGATAGGCCATTTGGCAGGGCCGGCCGGGACGCCCGGGGCAAAGGAGCGCCAACTCGGATTCGTCGAAAGCCTGATTACGCACGACCTCCGGGTTTCGGACTCGATCATCGTGGATGCCGGGGAGACCGCGACGGAGGGGTACGAGGCGGCCTTGGAACTCCTGAAAGATCCGGCGAGGCGTCTGTCGGCGGTAGTGTGCTTCAATGACATGGTGGCGCTGGGCGTGTACCGTGCGGCGCATGAGCTGTCGATAGAAATTCCGGGTGACGTGAGCGTGACGGGGTTTGACGGGCTGGATTTTACGGAGTTGCTGGGGCCGCCGTTGACGACGGTGGACATCCACGCCAGCCAGCTCGGCCAGCAGATGGCGGGGCTGTTGCTCGAGGTGGTCCGGGGAGAGGTTGGCGAGGAGAAGATGACGAAGTGGGTGGAGCCGGCGCTGGTGGTTCGGGGTTCTGTCCGGCGCCTGTAAACCCAACGCGGAACGCGGAACTCGAAACGCGGAATTCAGGAAGACAGTGCATCCAAGCTGAGGGCCCCTTTGTCTCTTGGTGGTTGCCAAGGCTGCGGGGGGGATAGTAGACTGTGTGGGCTGGTGTGAGCCGGCTTTCTTTAGTGGACAAGGCGTCGCTATAGCGGGAAAGGAAGGAACTTATGAAACAGAGATTGAGTATGAGCGGCTGTGCGTGTTGCGGGATCAGCCGTCGGAACTTTTTGGCGGCGGGTTGTGCGGCGTGCGCGGGCGCGGTGGGTCTGATGGCGGGGGCGCGGCCGGTGCATGCGGCCGGGGCGGGAGGCAAGTTCAAGATCCGGGTGGTTTACTCGCTGCATGCGGCGACGCAGCCCAGGCCGGACTGGCCAAACATCGGGTTTGAGTTCACGCCGGTAATGGAACGGATCAACGCGGCGCTTGCGCAGGGTTGCCCGGAGTTCGAGTTTGTCACGGCCATGGCGTCGGGTCCCGAGGAAGCGAAGAAGGTTGTCGAGCAGGATGCTTCGGAGAACATCGACGGGTACGTCGTGTACCAGATGAATGCTTGGAACAAGGTGGTTCAAACGGTGGCGGATACGGGCAGGCCGGTGCTGTATGCTGATTTTGCGTATGGCGGCAGCGGCGGGTTCCTTATGTACAACGCGGGTTTCTTGCGCGAGAACCGGCCCAACATCGGGTTTGTGTCATCGTCGAACATGGACGACGTGGTGGCGGCGGTGAAATGTTTCGGTTTGGTGAAGGGCGGCAACGGCGCGGCGGATTTTGTGGCGGCGACGGCGAAGGCGCGGCTCGAACGGACGCCCAAACCTGGTGAAAGCGCCTGCAAGGCCGATGAAGTCAAGACGCTCGCATTTGATGAGTGGCAGGCCCGAATGAAGGCATCCAAGATCCTCGCCATACGCGACCAGAAATCCGGCCCGGCCGGCGAATGGCTGGGCGCGCCGGTTATTCAGGTGCCGTTCTCCGAACTGAACGAGGCCTGGGCCGCCGCGGATAAAGACGAGGCGCGCGCCATTGTCGACAAGTGGGAAAAGGCCACGACGGTGATCAAGGACGTGTCGCGCGAGACGCTGGAGACGTCGGCTGCGATGTACCTGGGCGAGAAGGCGGTGCTGAAGAAGTACGGGGCTAACGCGATCACGATCAACTGCCTGGGCGGCTTCTACGGCGGGCACATCCACGCCTACCCGTGCCTGGGCTTCTACGAACTGAACAACGAAGGTCTCATCGGCGCCTGCGAGTGCGACGTTCCGTCGACCGCGACGATGCTGGCGTTTACGACGCTCACCGGGGGGCGGCCCGGTTACATTTCCGACCCCGTGATGGACAGCGCAAAACGGCAGATCATTTACGCCCACTGCGTGGCGTCGAACAAGGTGTTTGGCCCGCAAGGTGAGACCAACCCCATCGAGATCCTTACCCACAGCGAGGACCGGCAGGGCGCGTGCGTCCGGTCGATTCTGCCACTCGGGTATATGACAACCACGATGGAACTCAAGCAGGACAGGAAAGAAATCCTGTTTCATCAGGCGAAGGCGGTCGAAAACGATCCCAATGACAGGGCGTGCCGCACCAAACTATGCGGCGAGCCGGTGGGCGATTTCGAGAAACTGTTCAGCCTGTGGGACCAGTGGGGCTGGCACCGGGTTACCTTCTATGGGGATCTGAAGCAGCCGGTGTTCGCACTGGCCGATGCCATTGGCTGGAAAGTGGTCGAAGAGGCTTAAGGCCTTCAGGATAATTTGAACCGCCGGCAGGCGGGGACTGTCGAGTCCACGCCTGCCGGTGGTTTTTGTTTCCCGCCGGCCAAAAGCGCCGATGTTTTACATCGTGGGATAACAAAAGTAAACATATAACGTATTTCAGACCAGATTGTCCGGTTTATGTAAAACAGTTGTTGCATTTTTCAGTGAAAGATGACATAATGGCGGCACCGAGGCAGAAAGTGCAAGCCGACTGGCCGCGATTCTGTTGGAGGCGGTGGCGGCCGCATTAGCCCATCTTCCGCAGCGGAAGATGGGTTAGGCGACATGAGACAGCTCAGAGGGAGAGCGGGCGGGCGCTTATTGGCTTGCCTGCTGGAGTTGTGGTTGCCGCTTTATGGAATGTGAGGTTTTTGCGGGCGCAGATGTGCGCCGCACGGAAGGAGTAGTACGGTTATGGGCCGGTTTAATCCGCTTTATTTGGGAGCAGCCTATTATCCAGAGGTTTGGCCGCCGGAACAGGTGGACGAAGATGTGCGTCTGATGGTGGACGCTGGGCTTAATGTGGCGCGTGTGGCGGAATTTGCGTGGAGCAGCCTCGAGCCCGAGGAGGGCCGGCTGGAACTGGATTGGCTGCGTCGTGTGGTGGACAAGCTGGGTGAGGCGGGGATAGCGACGATCATGTGCACGCCGTCGTGCACGCCGCCGGCATGGATGACCGAGAAGTACCCGGAGGTGGTCGTGGTTGATTACGACGGGGTCCGTGCGCAGCATGGGAGCCGTCGGCACGTGTGCCCGCTTAGTCCCATATATCGCGACCACTGCGGCAGGATTGCGGCTAGGCTGGCCGAAACCTTCGGGCGGGACGAGCGCGTAATCGGCTGGCAGATTGACAATGAGGTGCACCTGTGGGAAGGGTGGGGGTGCTACTGCCCGAACTGCACGCGGGCGTTTCGCGAGGGGCTGCAGAGGCAATTCCGGAGCATTGAGAAGCTGAACGCCGCATGGGGCACCAACGTTTGGAGCCAGACTTACCAGTCGTTTGACCAGATCCCGGCGCCGCGGCCGCATGTGTGCCATCATCCGTCGCTACTTGTGGCGTGGATGAGGTTCCAGAACCAGAGCCTGGTGGATTACGTGAGGCACCAGGCGGACATCCTTCACCGGTACGTGACGCAGCCGGTGGGGACGGACATGATGCCCATCCTCGAGATCAGCTACGAACAGATGCACCAGTCGCTGGACGTGGTGCAGTACAACCATTACGACGGTATGGACAACCTCTGGCGGCAGGTATTCTGGATGGACTACGTGCGGCCGGTGATGAAAGTCCCGTTTTGGAACACGGAAACGAGCACGTGCTGGAACGGTGGAACCGAAGCCAACGGATACAAGGAGCCGGGGTTCTGCCGGGCGAACTCGTGGCTGCCGATTGCGCTGGGCGGGGAAGCCAACCTTTACTGGCTTTGGCGGGCGCACTGGAGCGGCCAGGAACTGATGCACGGTTGCGTGGTGTCAACGTGCGGGCGGCCGATGCACATTGCGGATGAGGTGCGGGAGGTTTCGGCAGGTTTTTCGGCGGCAGGGGATTTTATAAATGGGACGAGTCCGGCGGCGCCGGGTCTGGCAGTGCATTTGTCGTCGCTGGCGTGGACGCATTTCAAGTTTCAGCCGGTGGCGCCGGAGCTTGATTATGTGGGTGTGATGCAGGAGAAAGTGTACCGGCCGATGATGGAGGCGCATCTGCGGGCGGACATAGTGGACCCGGCGGCGCCGCTCGATGGGTACCGGGTAGTTTTCAGCCCGCTGTTGCCGGCGCTCGATGAAGGGGGCTTGCAGGATCGGTTGCAGAGATGGATCGAGCGGGGCGGGACCTGGATCGCAGGGCCGCTGACGGACATCAGAACGATCGAGGGCACGAAACCGGTAGGCGCGCCGTTTAAATACCTCGAGGAATGGGCCGGTGTGTCGTGCCGTTACGAGTTGCCGGGCGCGCCGCGCGACTTCGAGATCGAGTGGGCCGGGGGCGGGGTTTCGCAAGGCTCGGTGTGGTACGCGGGACTCGAGCCGCGGGCGGCGGAAGCCCGGGCGGTATATACGGAGGGGCCGCTGAAAGGCTTGGCGGCAGTTACGGAGACGCGGGTCGGAGCAGGCCGCATCATCATGCTGGGGACATTGCCGCAGCCGGAGGAGTTAACGCGGCTTCTTTTGAGCATCGCGGCGGAGGCGGGCATTTATCCTGCGGCGGAAGCCAATTCGAACGTGCTCGTTGTGCCCCGGAAAGGGCCTGCGGGCAACGGGTTTATTGTCGTGGAGACGCAAAACAAGAAGGGGCGGTTGACGCTGCCCGCGCCCGCATACAACCTGCTGGACTGCCGGGCGTACAGCGGCCGGGTCGAGGTACAACCTTACCAGGTGATGGTGCTGCGGCAATGACGCGCTATGTAAGGCGGACGCGAGACCTGCAAAGGTTAATCGGGATCTCTTAATGGACGAGACAGTGCGAGTGAATCTTAGAGACTCAGTTACGGAGAGCATCGAGGGACCCCGCGAGGTCGTAATAGGGATCGTAGCCGCGCTTGTGGCTTCCAACCTGGTTGATCGCGAGGATTTTGTTGTACAGGTCCGGTCTGAGTCGGATGACCGGTTTGTCCTCCATGTCGGCGAGTCAAGTGAGAAATAGGTGGCTGTGGGGCTGTTGAAATAGTCGTGAATCAAAGCATTCTTCTGCCTTTTGCGCAAGTGACCGCCTGAAAACAAACAAGTTGCGATTAGAAGAGACGCGTAGCCTGCGGCCCATGCAGACTTTTTCAACAGCACCGCTGTCCCCTATTTCCCGCCTATTTTCCCCTATTTCCCCCGAGCAGAGGGGCTTTCCTGATACAGAATGTCGTTGAATATAAACAGAGAACTTGCTTTCATAGCGCGCAAAAAGTAGTATCGGCTGGGCAGGGTTCACCAGCATCGCGACAAAGAGGAGGCGTATACCATGAAGACGTTAACGCGGATTGCCGTGGGTGTATGGCTGGTCTTGACGGTTGCAGCAGGTAGCGCAGAGGCGTACGTGGAACCATCGAATAATCCGGACGACGTGTACTGGTCCGACCAATTTCCGCTTCCAGGCACGGACGGCAGGGTTTACGCCGTTGTTAGGGATCTCTTGGGAAACGTCTACATCGGCGGCAACTTCAGGGGCGCTGGCGACGTTGTAGCCAACGGTATCGCCAAGTGGAACGCCTCCTCCTCGACGTGGTCGGCGTTGGGGACCGGCACGAACAGTGCTGTTGGTGTCCTTGCGGTAGATGACTCGGGAAACCTCTACGCTGGGGGCGGTTTTACGACAGCGGGTGGCGTCCCAGCCAACAACATAGCCAAATGGGACGGAACGATGTGGTCGGCGCTTGGCACGGGCGTGGCAGGAGGCGGCGGGTCTAGTACAGGTGTCTCTGCGCTTGCCGTGGACAGTTTAGGCAACGTCTATGCCGGGGGTAATTTCACGACGGCCGGGGGCGTCACTGTTAATAACATAGCCAAATGGGACGGCACGACATGGTTTGCGCTGGGCACTGGCATCGGCGGAGGTTATTATCCTCATGTCTCTGCGCTTGCCGTGGACGCATCGGGCGACGTCTACGCCGGGGGAGATTTCGCGACGGCGGGTGGCACCTCGGCCAACTTCATAGCCAAATGGGACGGGACCGTGTGGTCGGCACTCGGCAGTGGCATGGCGGGAGGCGGCGGGTCTAGTACAGGTGTCTCTGCGCTTGCCGTGGACAGTTTAGGCAACGTCTACGCCGGGGGCTATTTCACGACGGCCGGCGGCATGGCGGCCAAGGGTGCAGCCATTATGGAACGGCTTGGGATGGTCGGCACTCGGGACGGGGATGAACTTGGGTGTGCACGACCTTGCAACGGATGATTTGGGCAACGTTTACGCCGGGGGCTACTTTACCACGGCGGGCGGCATGAGGCCAAGTACATAGCCAAATGGGACGGGAGCACGTGGTCATCCCTCGGGACGGGCATGGGCGGGGGAGACGGGGAAGATGACCCCGGTGTGCACGCCCTTGCGGTGGACAGTTCGGGCAACGTCTACGTGGGGGGCGGTTTCACAACGGCGGGCGACGTGCCAGCCGAGAATGTCGCCAAATGGGATAGCACGGCGTGGTCTGCCCTCGGAACAGGGATTGGGGGCACCACCAAATGGCCGCGTGTCTCTGCCGTTGCGGCGGGCGGTTCGGGCAGTGTGTACGCCGGGGGCAATTTCACGACGGCAGGCGGCGTAGAGGTCAACTACATAGCCAAATGGGACGGGGTGACGTGGTCCGCCCTCGGAACGGGGATGGACGACGATGTCTGGGCACTTACGGTTGATAGTTTGGGCGACGTCTACGCCGGGGGTTATTTCACGACGGCGGGCGGTGTGGCGGCCAACTACATCGCCAAATGGGACGGGACGGCGTGGTCGACGGTGGGGACCGGTACGGATAGCGGTGTTCGTGCCCTTGCGCTAGCCCAACTTCCGCAGTTATTTTTGTAGTGGTTGATTTCACTGGATCGGATCTCAAAAGTCTTCACTACATTCTGTGGATTTCGAGCCGTTGGGGGAGTTGTAGACCGAGCCGCTGGAGGAGGATGGCCTGGTGTTTGGTTGGCTCGGTGACGCAGCGTTTGCGGATCTCGATGCCGCTTTTTGTGGGAAGCACGACGTCGACGAGGCCGATTTGTTGCAGTTCGGCGAACACTTTTCGCGGCTCGTCTCCGAGGCCGGCCTGGCGGCAACGCTGAGCGAGCGTTTTCCACAGAACGTAGGCGAGAAAACACACCAGGATGTGGGCCTAGACGCGGTCGGGTTTCTGGTGCCAGATCGGGCGGAGGCGCAGGTCGCTTTTGTGGATGCGAAAGGCGGCTTCGGCTTCGGTCAATTGAATATAGGTGCGCCAGAGGTCTTCGGCGGTCCAGTCGGCAACGTTGCTGCGCAGGAGGTAACATCCTTCGCTGACTTCGGACCAGGCGCGCCAATCCTCGGCTTCCCGCCAAACGACGGTGGCGCCGCCATCGGGACGCGTGTCAATCTTGACCTGGAACAGGCCCGCCGCTCGGCTGTTGAGCCCTTTAAGGCGTCCAACCCGCTGCGCAACCGCCAAAGGTTCTTGTCTTCGGCGGGCGCAGGCTTTGACGATCTTCTCGAGTCCTTCTCGGATGCGTTGTGCAAATCGCTCGTGCATCGCTTTTTCTTTTTCGCGCCGATCGCCGCTGCGACACAAGATGAAGGTCTCGTGGCCGTCGGGCGAGGGACATTTTTTGACCTCGAGCCCTTCGCGGACCTTCTCCCAGTCGTCCGACAGGAGCTCGCGTTCAAACTTTTTGAGTGCGCTTTTAGGCGTTCCCACCAGATAGCGCCGGCCGTGCTGCCGCAGGAATTCGATGTGCTCTTCGGAAATCATCCCCCGGTCTAACACCCAGATGCGGTTGGAGCGGCCGTAACGGCGTTCCATGGTTTCCACGATCTCTTCCAGCGTCGTGCAATCGTGGCGGTTGCCGGCGAATACTTCGTAGCCCAGCGGCATGCCGCACTGGGTTACCGCCAGCCCGATGCACACCTGCTTGCAGTCCGGGCGCCCGTCGCGCGAGTAGCCCCGCTGCGCCAGCGGGTTGCCGTTGGCCTCGCCTTCAAAATACGTCGACGTGACGTCGTACAACAGCAGGTCGTACTCCAGGTCAAACAGCGCCCCCAGCCGCTCCTTCAAATGCCGCTCCAGGGCTTGCTTGTGCGGCAGCAACTGGTCCAGCGCCCGATAGAGCCGGTCGTCGTTGATCTTCTCCGCCGGAATCCCCAGCAAGTCAGGCAACGCGCTGTGCCCGTAGAAATGCTCCGCAATGTGCAATTCGCTCGATGGGTCGCATAAACGCGACAACACCAGTACCTGCGCCATCACCGCCCAAGGCGCCTCCTCGCGGCCCCCGGCAAGGGCGTGGGCAAAAAAGCTTTCCAGTCCCACCTCGCGCAGCAGTTCCCGCCCCAGCCACGGCCCCCCGAACTCCCGCAACCGCTCCACGCGGACCCGCGACGTGTCCACCTCCACCCATGCCGCCCCCTCCTCGAACAGCCCTTGCTGGACTGGAGGGTGCCCCTGCGCCGCCTCGGCCACCCCGCGCCGCTCCGTTTCCCCCAACGCCCCCAGATACGCCCCCACGTGCGACCGCGGCCCCCGCGACGTCCGCACCGACTCCACCAACGCCCAATACGCATGCCGTTTCCCGTCTTTGTCTCGGTATATGGGCCGCAAATACATGCCCCCATTATGCACATCTGTATCCCTTTGACAAGAGGGTAGGTCTTCACTACACGGCACTTTCCGCCCCAAACGAAAAACACTTCCTTCATACCATTGGACTTACAAATCCCCCATCCGAGGAAAACATCTCGTTTCTTCAAAATTGGGTACCAAACTGCGGAAGTTGGGTTAAACCGGACGGCACCCTGCTGGCCTTTGACCAGGGGACAGATTGACTGGGACCATTGGGACCATTGGGACCCTTGGGACAACCATGAGACGGTGAATTCTGCATTCGTCTCCTTTCCTCGGCGCCGCTTTGTCGTGTTTTTCCTCCAGACTCCGGTCTCCGGACTCCAGTCTGTTTTTTTGATCCTGCCTTTTCGTTTGGCTAATATCGATGTGATGAGGTTAGTGAGGTTGGAGGCCGTTTAGGCGTGTTTTGTGCGGGAACTTTCTGCAGCAGGCTGCGATTGCTTGACTTTGCAATTGTGGAACGGCTAGCCTCGGTAGGGTTGCCGGGCGGCGGTGAAAGGTCCTCCGGATGCGGTTAAAAGCGGACCTCCACGCCCACACGGCGGACGATTTCCAGGACC